>Ga0196970_1000023_pt1 | contig 280415 bp, 254 predicted proteins | sample S1v_513CmetaG_FD_148672 | JGI IMG/M metagenome (GOLD analysis project Ga0196970, IMG submission 148672) | Soil microbial communities from Anza Borrego desert, Southern California, United States - S1+v_5-13C | ecosystem: Environmental > Terrestrial > Soil > Desert | place: USA: California... | reverse complement strand
CGTTCACCACCATGGCTTTTGACCACAGCAGCTTACGGTGGTTTGGAGCCTCCACCTGTATGGCGGCTCCGAGGGGCCTTCCCTCATCTTCAGTTAAGCATGGCCTTCGGCTGTCAAGCAGCCTCTTGCCTTCGTGGCACACGATTCGCCGCTCCTTTGTAGAAGGGGCTCGAGAGATGCAAGCAATTTGTCGGCGAATAACGTGGTCGAGTAGCCTTTTTGCCCTCAGGACGGCCGTTTTTCAGGCCAAACCATGACATCCGGTCCCTAAAAGCCCGATTACAGGCAGCTTACTGAGCTAGCTGGCGCCCAATTCCAAGGATTCGCCGCGCGTTTGCGTCGTACCGTCGGACACAGTCTGCAAAAAACAGGCGAATCGGCAGGCTGGCTTCCTCCCCTGCCCTTCCAGGGACCGAGCGTCTCCCGGCGCTACGGCCGGACTCAATCGGTCAACCAGTTCTCCGTAGTCACGGCGACCGCCGGTGGACCCCCACCTGGCCCTTGTCTCACATTCGCAGCCCTTGATGACACAGGCACCGATCTCATGCCCATAAGCGCTCCCAATGCAGAGCCCCGCGCGGCGACTGGCGTCGCAGCACGGGGCTCTGGCTCTTTATTTAGGGCAGGTGACCTTCGTGATCTTCCAGGCGCCGTCAAGCTTGCGCAGTAGGACGGAAAGGTCGCGCATCCCATTGGCCCAGTGGGTGTTGACGATGACGGACGCCTCGTCGCCGATGATCTTGGCCTTGCCCAGCGTGATCTTCTCCGGGATCGCCTGGGCGCACAGAATCGGGTCGGCGGGGAACTCGCCAGACAGCAGTTCGTCCAGGGCCGCCACGTACTCAGGCGCCAGATACCCGCTGCTCCGGTACGACTTGTCCACGAGCCGGTTGCCGGAAAGCGAGCGGTCGGTCGGCGAATGGTACCCGGCGTGCCGGTCGTAGAACCCCTTGACAAGCTGCTCAGGCGTCAGGCCGTCCCGGGGCATCATCCGCCGGTTGACGGCCCGCACGAAAGCTGCCAGAGCCGTACCGGGATCGCCCTTGCGGAGCTCGGGCAGATACACGTTGCGGACGTACCCCAGCATCTCGTCCACCCTGACGCCCTGCTGCCCGAAGTCGGAGCCCATGGCGAAGCGGATGTCGTAGTTGCCTTCGGCAAAGAGCACCAGCAGCAGTTGATCGGCATCCGGCCAGCCCCACTGCGCCAGGACCCGGTCGAGGTAGGCCGTCCGGTCCTCCGGGAGGCTGTCGGTCACCACGAGAATCTTGTAGCGGATGGCGGAGGGCTCAGCCAGCGCTGCCCTGGCTTCGCCGACGTTGCCGGAGATGCCTGTCAGGCCGTCGGCCTGTACGTTGGCCCTATCCTTGGGCGGGACTTGCTTGTCGGCGGCCATGGCCGCCCCGACGCCGATGGTAGCCAGGAGAACAAGTGCAATAAGGGCAGCAGCCAGCTTTCTCATGATCCAGGTGCCTCCTCGAGTCCGAATTCACATGCAATAACGGCGAAACTGCCGAAAAGATACGGGAGCTTTCAGGTGGTTTTCAACCTCGCTCGTTACAGTGAACGGCAAGGAGGATGAGAGAGATGCCTGCAAATCCGAAAGCACAAGTCACCAAACTGGTCCTCGGCATCGCTGGGGTCGCTGCCGTGGCCGGCGTTGCGGGCCGGTTCGCCGCCCGCCCTGCCCTGGCAACCGATGTAGCTTCCGCGGCCCCGGAAACGGAGGTATCGGCGCCCCCGCAGGCCGCTCCGGCTGAGCCTCAGCAGGACTTCGTCGTCTGGTGGGACGGCGAAGAGGATGACTACGATGACTACGATGACTACGATGATGACGATGACGATGACGATGACGATGACGATGACGACGATGATGATGAGCACGAGGAGCATGAACGCGCACGGAGGGGGACGGAGCGCCATGGGCGGGAATCAAGGAGCCTGCAGTTCGCACCGCCGGGAGAGAGCGGTGCATCAGTCACCCCGGCGCCGGGCGGGGGAATGCGGCAGCAGCCCCGTACCCGCACCCGCCGGTCCTAGCGCCTTTCGGGCGATGAACACCGCGGTGAGCGTGGACGGGCCGGCAGACCTGCGCCCGTGGTTCGCCGAGGTGCAAGCGGTCCTCTCCCGCTTTGATCAGGAGAGCCCGCTCTCCCAGCTGAACCAGAAGCCCGAGCGCTGGGTCGTGGTGCCGGAGCTACTGTTTCGGGCGGTGGGGGCCGCCCTGCAGGCGGCGGCGGCCACGGACGGCGCGTTCGACCCGACGGTGCTGGATGCCGTGGAGGCCGCCGGCTATACCCGCTCGTTTGAGCTGGGGCCGGGTCCGGTGACGGCCCGACCGCAGGGCGGCACCGGCCGCTGGCGGGAAGTGCGGCTGGACCGGCACATGCAGGCGATTTGGCTGCCGCGGGGTGTTCGTCTGGACTTGGGCGGCATCGGCAAGGGGCTGGCCGTGGACGGGGGGCTGGCCCGGCTGCGGGGCGCCCGGCGGGCACTGGTCAATGCCGGCGGCGACCTGGCCCTGCGCACGGCGCCCGGGGAGCCGCCGTACTTGATCGACGTGGAAGATCCAACCGAGCCGGAGCGCACCCAGGCGACATTCGGCCTCCGCCGGGGCGCCGCCGCCACGTCCAGCGTGACGGGCCGCCGCTGGGGCGACGGCCTTCATCATATCATCGATCCGGCCACCGGGCGCCCGACCCGGTCCGGGCTGATTCAGGCGACCGTTTTCGGCCCGGGGGCGGCTTTTGCCGAAGTGCTGGCCAAGGCGGCCATCGTACTGGGGGAAGCCCGGGGTCTGGAACTGATCCGGCGGCACAGGGCCCACGCCTTGCTGGTGCGGGCCGACGGCACCGTCATCATGACCGAAGGTCTGGAGGAATATCGGCATGGCGCAGCGTAATTCGTCCACAGTTACGATCGAGGTCCCCTGGATTGGCCTGGCGACCCTGGCTGTCGCCGGACTGGCTGTGGGCGCCGGGGTGCCGGCCATCTGGCAGGCAGATAACCCCACCTGGCAGATGACCCGGGCCGCCGGGCTGGTCGCCTTTACCCTGCTGTGGCTTTCCGTCATTCTGGGTCTCCTGCAGTCGACCGGCTATTTCCGGATGCCCGGCGTAGTCGACCTGCACACTTTCGCCTCCGTGTGGGCGCTCTACGCGACCGTCTTCCACATCGTCGTGCTGCTCTTTGACCGCCACAGCCCCTACCGCCTGGCGGAGATCCTGATCCCCTTCGCCGACGTCCACAGTCCGGTCCTGAACGGCATCGGGGGGCTGGCCTTCTACATTTCGGCCGGGGTGACGGTGACATCCTATTATCGGACCCGGTTCAGTACAAAGTCGTGGCGAGCCATCCACCTGACCAGCCTGGGCGCTTTCCTGTTCGCACTGGTACATGCCCTGGTGCTTGGCACCGACTCCGGCCTGCCCTGGCTTGCTTTTGCCTACCGGTTCGCAGCGGTCTCAGTGGCCGGGCTGCTCGGCTACCGCATCTACCTGGGAGTGAAGAAGCGTGCGCATCCTGCTGGTGGAAGATGACCGCCGCCTGGCCGGGGCCGTGGCCCGGGGGCTCCGGGAAGAAGGCTACGCCGTCGACCACGCCAGCACCGGGGCGGAGGGCCGCCTGCTGGCCGCCACCCGCCATTTTGACCTGATCATCCTCGACCGCATGCTGCCGGAGATCTCCGGCGACCAACTGCTTGCGGAATGGCGCCGCAAGGGCGTCGCGACGCCCATATTGATGCTGACGGCCCTGGATGCCGTCGCCGACCGGGTGACGGGCCTGCGTGCCGGCGCCGACGATTACCTGATCAAACCGTTCGCCTTCGAGGAACTGCTCGCGCGCCTGACGGCCCTGGCCCGGCGGGCTTCGCCCTCAGGGGTGCGGGGTCCGCGGCTGCAGGTTGGCGACCTGACGCTCGAGCGCGAAACGGGCCGCCTCTCCGCCGGTGCCGAAGCGGTGACGCTCAGCGCTCAGGAGTTCCGGCTGATGGAGTTCTTCATGCGCCATCCCGGCCAGATTCTGACCCGGAGCATGATCGCCGAAGGCTGCTGGCAGGAGCCGGAAGAGATTACCGACAACGCCGTGGAGGCCCAGGTCAAGAATCTGCGCAAGCGCATCGCCGCCGTCTCCCCCCGCCCCTGGCTGCAAACCAGGCGGGGGCTCGGCTACATCCTGGAGGCGAACCCGCATGATCTGGCGTGAAAGTCTGCCGGCCCGGGTGGCCATGGCCACAGCCGGGCTGCTTACGCTCATCTTGCTGACGATCACGGCCTCGGCTTACGTCATTACCGCCCTGCTGCTGCAGCAGGGCGTCGATTCCGCGCTGTCGGGGACCTTGCTGAGCGCGGAGCCCCGCTCGGAGCACAATCGGTGGGAGCGGGAAGATGAGCTCCCCTTCGATCCCGAAGCCCTGGAGCACGCGGATCGCAGGGGGCAGACGTTTGTCTCGCTGGTGGAAGAGGACGGCATGTGGGTGGAGCGGACGGGGCCGGACTGGTGGCAGGCGCTGACGCCGGCCAAAGACGAAGTGCGGGTGATGTACGCCCGGGGCCGCCGGGGCGAGCTGATCCGGGCGGCGGCGCCCATGGAATCGGCCCATGAAGTATTGCCCACGCTGCTGCGCAGCCTGATTCTGCTCTCGATCATCGGGGTGCTGCTGAGCGCGGCCATCGCCTGGAAGATGGCCGGCCAGACCTACAAGCCGCTCAAGGCGGTCATCGCCACGACGGAAGATATCAGCGCGCATTCCCTGGCCCTGCGGGTGCCTGACCTCTGGCACGACCGGACCATCTGGAAGCTGACGGGCGTGCTGAACGCCATGATTGCCCGGCTTCAGGCCGCCTTCGATGCCCAGGGCCGGTTCGTCGCCGCCGCGGCCCACGAACTGCGGGGGCCGCTGGGCGCCATGCGGGCGGAGCTGGAAGTGACGCTGCGGCGGGAACGGACGCCTGAGGAGTACCGGACGGCCCTGCAGGGCGCCCTGATGGAGACGGCCCGCCTTTCGGCACTGTCGGAGCATTTGTTGATGCTGGCCCGGGGCGGCGCCCTGGCCCGAGAGACGGGACTGCAGCTCGCGGCGGTGATGGAGCAGGCCGCCGAAGAAGTCCGGCGGGCGACGGGCGGGGAAGTGCAGGTCAGCGCACCGGGCGATCTGCGGATCGACGGCGACCCGCTGGCGCTGGAGCGTATGCTCTCCAACCTGACCCGCAACGGCGTGGAAGCGGGCGGGGCGCCGGTGTCGATGCAGGCCCGACGGGCCGAGGGCGGCGGCGTCGAGATCATCGTGCGGGATCGGGGCCCGGGTATTGCAGCCGAGGCGCTGCCGCACATTTTTGAGCCGTTCTACCGGGCGGATGCGGCCCGCAGCCGCGACGGGGGCACCGGGCTGGGCCTGGCCATCGTCAAGACGGTGGTGGACGCCCACGGCGGGAAGGTGCGGGTGGATTCGGCGCCGGGGCAAGGCACGGCGTTTTACGTCTGGCTGCCGGGTGCGTGAAAACAGCGGGATGGCCCTTCACGGCCACCCCGCTGTTTTTGTCAGTCGTACCAGATGATCCGGAGCCATGGCTGACCGGCGTCCTCTTCAGGCGGGAGCCCCTGGCGTGTGGTTTCGGCTGCCGCTCTACTGAAGAGGCGGCGCCGGGCCGACCGGTTCCGCGGCAGGTAAATCAGCAGGGCCTGGGGCGGAATCACCCGGATGTGGAGCGCGCCCAGCGTGTAAAGCGAGTCGACGAACCGCAGCGCCTCCCCGTTGCCGGCAAAGCGTACGGGTGCGAGCGGAGCGTCGGTCGGGTGGTGTGTGAGCCACCGGTGGGCCTCCAGGGGGTCGGCCCGCGCCTGGTCGGGGACGTACTCCGACGGACCGGGCGTGAAGAGCGGCCCGAAAGTGCGCCAGAACAGCCAGCACCAGCCGCCCAGGATGCAGAAGACCGAGAGCGCTTCGCCAGACACGGGCCGTCGCCTCCCGTGCGCCGATTTTCCACTTGGGAATTGGGCGGGGAAGGCGGCGGACCCTTCGCGTGCAGCCTTACACTTTCCTAACTACTGCAGCAGCGGCCGGACCAGTTCGACGCTAAAGATCACCTGTCCGCCGTCGACCAGAAAGTTGCCGCAGGCGTTGACCGTCCGCCCGTCGGCCTGCGACAGGGGTACGCCCCGGTTCTGGGGCGCCGGCACCTGCCGAATCCGGATGCGATGCCCCTGGACGATCAGATCTCCATTCGTCGCCCCGATGGTCGCCTGCGGGAAGAGGACGACCTGCCCGGTCAGGCACTGGAGCCCGCGGGTGGTGCCGTGGGACACGTTGACCAAGTGGGTTCACCCCTTGGTTCACTTTATGTCATATCTGCGTTTCCGTGCCCGAGCCCATTCCCCGGTTCGGTGCGGGCCAGGGTGACGTTTCCGCAACTCGCTCCCGACTACTGCGGTTTCGCTCCGACCACCACAAACAGGGAGATCCCGCAGAAGAAATCCCCTGCCGCCGCTTTCGACTCCAGCTCGGCTGTCAGGTTCTCCGTCTCCTGGGCGGTGGCCAGCCCCCGGGCACGCATGAGGCCCAGGGCCTCGGGCAAGTGCAACTGGTCCCGCAGCTCTTCGAAGCTGACGGGCCAGAAGGTCACCGTGCACTGCACATCGGTCAGCCCCGCACGCTTGAACATGCCGGGCAGCCGGCGGCCGGACCAGGGGTTGGGCATCTGCTCGATCAAAAACGTCTGGACCTTTCGGCCCAGTTGCCGGTCGGATACGTCGATGACGGCGCTGCCGAAGTCGACGTCCGCCACCACCACCCTGGCGCCCGGCCGCGCCACCCGCACCAGCTCCTCCAGCGCCTTCTCCGGGTCGGCCAGCTCCCGGAAGAGCAGATCGGCCCGGCAACCGTCAAAACTGCCGCCCGCATAGGGCAGGACGGTTGCGTCGGCGGCCTCGAACACGACGGGCAGAGCGAACGCCTGGCTCCGGGTGCGCGCCTCCACGAGTTCGGCCGCGTTCAGGTCGACGCCCACCACCTGACCGCCGGGCGCCACCAGCCGTGCCATGGCCATGGCGTCTTCGCCACTGCCGCATCCCACGTCCAGGATCCGGCGCCCGGCTCGGGCTCCAACCAGGTCATAGGTGCGCTCCTTGTACATCAGTACCGATCCGGTCTCTGTCGCTGCCATCTGGGTAACCCTCCCTTGAAGAATCTGACCCCATCGTACCCGGAGCGCGCAAAAGAGGCATCGGGCGGGTTCCCCATCCTGCTGCAGGCGCTGCCTGCGCGGGCAGAATGGGGAAGACTCCCCATGCCTCTTTTCGGGCGGGCCGGACCGGCACTAATGGTTCAGCCCGTGGCGGGTGGCGTAAGCCGCCAGCGCGGCTCGGTTGGACACCCCGGTTTTGTTGAAGATGTTCCGCAGGTGGCGGTCCACCGTCTTGCGCGAGATGAAGAGCCGGGCGCCGATCTCCTTGTCGGTCAGCCCCTGGGCCACCAGGCCCACCACTTCCCACTCCCGGGCGGTCAGGCCGTCAGGCAGATCAGCCTGCGGTGCGGCCGCGGTCGGCCCGCCGGTCTCCGCTCCGGCCAGGGCCTTGCGGGCGGCGGCCAGGGCGTGGTGGGCGCCCGCCTCTTCAAAGAAAGCGCATACCGCAGCGAGGTCGGCTGCAGCGTCAGGGGCGCCAGCCAGCGCCCGCGCCCGAGCCAGCCGGGTAAGGGCCGCCTCCCACGTGAAGCGGCAGCGCTCCGCCAGCGCCAGCGATGCGGCGAAGCGGATCCGGGCAGACGCCTTGTCGCCGTGCGCGGCCGCCAGTTCGCCCAGCAGGCGGTCGGCCTCGATTCGGCAGAGGCTGGAGCCGGCCGCAGTGGCGTCCGCCAGCGCCGCCTCGGCGGCCGTAGCGGCTCGCATCAGATCGCCCTGGTGCCGGTGGTATCGTGCCCAGCCCAGGTGCACGTTCGCCCGGTAAAAAGGCGCGGCGTGCAGCGCCGGCCACCGCTCGGCGGCCTCCAGCCACTCGCAGGCCTGCCGCACTTCGCCCAGCGCCAGATAGACTTCCGCCCGCAGCGTGTGGGCCAGCACCAGGAGATTAGAGCTGATGCGGGATCGTTCGGGCACCGGGGCGGGACGCCCTCCACGAAGGGGCGGGCGCCAGCCGGATCAAAGCTGCTCACCAGGATGCGCCCGGCGTACCAGAGCAGGGAGGTGCCGAACGCGCTGGGGTCTGCCGCTGCCGCCTCGACCACGTTGCGCCGGGCGCCCTGCCAGTCGCCCCGGAAGAACTGGTAGACGCCGGTCAGGGAGCAGCCGGGCTTCACAAACGCGTGGCCGGTCCGCTCCCAGGCCTCAGCTTCCACGCTGCGCAGCGCTGCGGCCACGCCGTCGATCTCTGCCGGCGGTTCAGCCGGGCCAATCAACAGGACCAGCAGTTGGTTGGCGCGCAGCCGCACCGCTTCCCGGTAATTGTGCAGCCGCAGGGCCGCATCGGCCCCCTGCCCGCAGCGGGCGGCGGCCTCTGTCAGGCGCCCGCTCAGCAGGGCCATCAGCATGGCGGCGCTCTGCAGTTCGTGGCTTGCGCCGGTCTGCGCCCGGTCGGAGAGCGCTTGCAGCCGCTTCCCCGCCTCGTCCAGGGCACCGCCCTTGATCAGGGTCCGAATCAGCAAGGTCTCGGCCAGGGGATACCCGGCCGGCGACCCGAAGAGTCCGATCTCCAGCTGCCGGTAACGGGGGTCATCGACCAGCCGTTCCTGGGGGGACCGAACCCCGGCCACTTGCTCCAGCAAACCGGGCTCGTTCTGCTCCACGGCCAGCAGGAGCAGCAGGTACCGGGCCCAGACCGCAGCCGCCTCATCGCCGGACGCTTCGGCAGCGGCCAACGCTTCTTGCCAGAGCGCGCCGGCCCGGGCCGGTTCGCCCCAGCGCACCGCAAAGCCCAGCTTCAGCATCACCTCCACCCTGCGGGGGTGCGAAGGGGGCAGAATACCCAGGGCCTGCTCGTATCGCTCCCGCGCCTGGGCCACCGCCCCCAGCGCCCTGGCGCGATCGCCCGCCACCGCCAGTTGTTCGGCGGCGCGGGGGTCGCCGGCCCTGTACAGATGAAAGGCCAGTTCCTCCACATCGGGCGCCCGCCCCCGGGCCAGCGTGTCGGCGATGCGGGCGTGGAGGCGGCGGCGCCGGCTGCCGATCATCCGCCCGAGCAGCGCCTCGCGCACCAGCGCATGGGCGAAGGCAAAGCGGTGGCCGTCCGCATCCTGTGCACTCACCAGGCCGCGGGCGATGGCGATCTCCAGCGCTCCGGTCAGACTGTCCTCGTCCACATCCGTCACGGCGCCCAGCAGATCGAGGGCGAAGCGCTCGCCGATCACGGCCGCCGGTTCGAGAATGGCCTGAGCGGCCTGCGGCAGCCGGTCCAGCTTGCTGTCAATGGCCTGCTGCAGGGTCTGGGGCATGGGGGCGCCGGCCCGCGGCATCTCGCCGGTGCGCGCCGCCGCCTCCAGAATCTCCCGGACGAATAGTGCCAGCCCGGCCGTGCGGGCGTGAACCAGCTGCGCCACAGCCGGGGTCTGGAGCTCCGGCGACAAGAGCCTGGCCACCAGTTCGGCTACATCGGACCGGGTGAGCCGGTCCAGCAGCATGCGCACCGCTCCCGCCCGCAGCAGCTCGGGCAGCAGCGGCCAGAGCGGGTGGGTCCGGGAGAGTTCGTCGGTCCGGTAAGTGGCGATGGCCAGCACCGGCCATTCGGCCAGGCGCGGCGCCAGGTGCCGCAGCAGGTCAAGGGAAGCGGCGTCCGACCAGTGGATGTCTTCCAGCACCAGCGCCAGCGGCCGGCCACGGGCGCCCAGCCAGTGTCCCAGGACGCCTGCCAGTTCGTACGGGCTCCACTGCCCGTGCATGCTGCCGAATGGCGGTGGCAGGGAGTCGGGCGCCGGGCCGGGGTCGGTGCGCAGACGGGACACGATCTCCAGCCAGGGGCCGTAGGGCGGTGTCTCGCCGGGGCCGGGGCAGCGGCCGGTGGCACGGATGGCGGTGCCCAGGTTCGGTTCCAGGGTACGCAACAGGGCCGTCTTGCCGGCCCCGGCTTCGCCGCCGAGCAGGACCAGGCGGCCCTGACCGTCAGCGGTCGCCTGTAGGTGGGCCAGCAGCTCCGCCTGTTCCCGGGGCCGACCAACGAAGGGAAACGGTGAGAGCATGCTGTTCCTCCTCGTCGGTTTACAGTCAACACCTAGAATTCACGGATCAGGTGGATCCAGGCCGGATCCTTCACGAACCCGAACGCCTCGTTAATCGCCAGCATCGGGCGGTTGGTGGAGGCGTTCATCGTCTCGACTTTCTTGTAGCCCCGAGCCTGCGCCGCCTTAAGGGAGCGGAGCTTGAGCGTCCAGGCGATGGAGCGGCCGCGGTACTCGCGCAGCACGCCCGTCACGCCCGTATTCCCCTGCACCGGGTCGGCGGCCTTCCACAGGCTGGTCATGCCGACCCAACGCTCGCCGTCACGGGCGATGAAGTACAGGTCAGGCATCAGCCGAGGGCTGTCCAGCTGCGACGATCGGAAGGACTCCATCTCCACCGTCGCGGCCGGGTCGATGTCGGGCACGTCGGTCTGAATGGCGTTGTACAGGTCAAGGAGGTGCTGCTCCCACCCCGGGGCGCCCTGCAGTTCCGCCAGCGTACAGATTTCGATGCCCGCCGGCTCCGGCCGAGCAAGCCGGGCGGGATCCCAGGCGCCCAGGTCCAGCCAGGAGACCCAGGTGCGCTTTCCTTCTACGAATCCCCGGCGCTCGGCGAAGGCCACCCCGTGGGGGATATCCTCGCGGGTCGCCCCCCGCAGGGAGATGGGCTGGTCCGGAGCGATGGCGGAGATGATCTGCGCAAACAGGGCCGAGCCGATGCCTTGCCGCTGGAATTCGGGATGAACCCACTCGTCCATCCAGAACTTGCGAGGATGATAGCGGGCCTGCGACTGATAGAAGCTGGCCGTGCCCACTACCCGGCCGTCCACGTCAGCGACCCAGCGAAAACACTTCTGCGGCGGCTTTGTGCTCTCGTCGTCATCTCGTAAGTCTTCAGCAGCATGGGGCACGCCGGGGAATGCGGCGTTGGCCGCGGCGGCCAGCGCCGCATAGTCGTCGGGGCGCACGGGGCGAATGGTGACGGGCATGGCAGTCGACTCCTCTCATACGGGGATGGACGACGCTGAACCGCCTGAGGTTCCCTTTAAGCCAAGCAGCCGCCGCAGGAAGCGGCCGGTGATTTCCCCCTTTGGGCCGGTCTGGACAGTCGTCGCGCAATTCGTGATCGTATGGGCAAAGCCCTGCTGCATAGCTCGCACGATGTGCGGCAAACGCTACGCATGAAAGGGGGCGTTTTTCTTGGAAGAAGAACGGGCCGAACGACCGGACCTGACCGAAGGCCTCATCATTCCGGATGAGCCTGAGGGCCGGGCGCCGGAAGAGAACGGTACAGCTGCCGTGGTGCTGGGCGCCGCAGCGGGCACCATCGCCGGCTCTTTTTTGGGGCCGGTCGGGGCCGTGGTCGGAGCCGTGGCAGGCGGCGCCCTCGCCGGGGCCATGGGCGGTACGGAGGCGGGTGCCGGCGATTTGAGAACGGACGGGGAGCGGACTGGGATGCAGCATGAGGATCGCGGTCAGAGCCTGGCTGGGACCCGGGGCGATGCGATGAACCACGCGATGTACGAAATGGGCATGGATGATGGTGACAGTGAAAGGGGATACAACCAGATGGCCAATGGGAATCGCCTGCGTGACAGCGTCCGAAACGGCGTGAATGAGATCAGCAAGAACGAGTCGGCCGGCATAGCGGTGGGCGGCACGGCTGGCGCCGTGGTCGGCTCGATTCTGGGGCCTGTCGGCACCGCGGTGGGGGCCGTGGCCGGGGGCATTATGGGTGATCGGTTCGCCGAGGCCCGGCAGCACGGTGGCAACACCGGCAACGCCGCAAGCGGCGGGTCGCCGCGCCAGGTGGTGGAGATGGCTGCCCGGACCTGCGCCGGGGCGAAGGAGCAGTTGATCGCCCAGATGAACCAGGTGCCGACGCACGAGGGGCGCACGGTTCTGCAGATGGCGATCAACGCCCTGAATCTGAGCGTGGTTGAACTGGAGACGGCTTCAGGGAGCCTCCAGTAGTGGCGAAGGGTCGGACGGCGTCCTTGACGGGCGCGTCCGACCCTTCTGTTTATTCTGCCCGGTTTTGTTCTTACTCAGGATTACAGAACGCGCCGCAGATATGATACGATAGCGGATGGCTCGGTTTTTCATGCAGAGTTGCATATGCAGTGGGGTGAAACAGCGTGCTCCAGAAGTTCCAGCAGGTAGCGCAGGAGGGAACGATCCAGATCACCCACCTCTACCTCGGCCACATCAAAAAGGATGAAGACCGGAAGATCTTGGCCCACGCGGAGACGCTGGATTGGGATGTGGCAGAGTCCAGCGTGCGGGCGATCCTTGAGCAGCATCTGTACCAGGCGATCGAAGGCGTTCAGGGTGAAGTCAACTTCCCCTGCATGTATACCGGCGAAGTGCTCTCCGTTGCCAAAGTAGCATCCGAGGAGTTCGACCGCACCCGCAACCGCCCCGCCGTCGAAGTGCTGGAAGCGATTAGGGAGATGCGGGAGGTCCCGGCGGACGTTTTCGTCGAACTGGGCAACACGCTCTCCTATAAAGTGCTGGCGGCAGGCGCCGTCAAGAACCACCTCGTGGCGATCATGAAGCTCCATATCGTCCCGTCCCTGGGCGCCACCCCCGTCGGCTTTACGTTTGCAACGGTGGTCGACCTGGACGACCGGGAGGAGTTCATGTTCGACGAGCTGAAGGGCAAGTTCGTCACCGCGGAACTGCACAACGTGATCAAGAAGGGCGCCGTCTCCCGGGCCGTCTTCTTCCCCTGCCTCGACGACGAGGGCCGGGAGATGGCCGACATGCTGGTCTACGCCGGCAGCGGCGCCGGCGCCTGGTTCAAGGCGTTGGAGGCGACTCGCCGCTTCAGCCCCCGCCGCGAGGGCCAGGCGCTGGTCCGCATGATCACCGAGCAGACCGTGGGCGGCGAAGTGCCCCACGACCTCTTCCGACAGATGGGTGAGCAGCTTGCGGAGAACGGTCACGACGGCCTTCCCGCCGACGAGGTTGCGACCAGCCTGGAGAAGGCGATGGGCCAGGGCATTGACCGGCTGGGCTTCCAGGCACGGTGGGAGTCATCGTTCGGCGACCTGGGGTATCGCCCGGCTTACGAATCGCTCTTCGGCGGCGGCGATGTGGAGAAGCCGACGAAGCTGAAAATGCAGGCCGGCGAGATTCAGGTTCAGCTCACCCCGTCGCATCTGGAGCACTTCCGGCAGATTACGGTAGGCAAGAAGACCTTTATTGTCTTTGAAGTGCCCGAGCAAGCTCGGGTCGTCGTAGGCAAGGACCTGGATTTGCGGATCAAGCCCGTCGACCTGGACGAGCTCCGCCGCTGGCTGACCGGCCAGCAGTAAACCCGAGTCTCCGCTCACAGGAGGCAGCAGCAGACGTGGACGGCATGGCAGAGACGCTGAAGCAGGCGATCGCGTTGGGGCGGGCGGCGGTGGCCGCCTTCGGCCCTGCCCTGGATGCCCGGGGCAACAGCAGTGCAGGTCTGGTCATGCTGCAGCATCTGTCGGAGCGGCACGGGCTCAGCCAGTATGATTCGTACGCGCTTTCGGCGCCGGTCTGCGAAACGCCGACGTGATTCGCCTGCATCCCGCCATTCGTAAGCTGCTTTGAGTAGCGAAACCAGGACGATGGGCAACCTCTTAGCAAGAGACGTGACTTGCCGGGAGGAGACCTATCGTCATGAACGCCAAGCGCCTGAGCATCGCTATTGCCCTGATCGCCCTCCTGCTGCTCCCCGCCTGCGCCCGCCCGCAGCAGCGACCCCAGCAGTCCCCCGAGAAGGCGGAGCAGAAAGGCGGCAAGGCCGAGACGAAGGAAAAGGACAAGGAAAAGGATCCCGTCAAGGAAGGCACCGAAAAGATGCGTTCCGAACTGGATAACCTGCGTGCCGCCGTCAACGCCGGCGACGCTGCGGCCGCCCGCAAGAGCACGCGGGAGCTCGACGAGACGTGGGAGCGGATCGAGGGAAAGGTCCGCGCCCGCGACGCCGAAGCCTATGACCGCATCGAGCGCCCGCTGCACGCCGTAGTCTCCGGCGTGGGCACCACGCCGATGGACCGGGACGTCATGGGCGATCAGATCGAAGTCCTGGACCAGCAGCTTGCGCAGGTCGGCAAGTCGAAGAACTCGAACGCCACTGCGAGCAAGAAAGTCGACATTCGCATCGGCACCGCGGCCATGCGCCATCATGTGGGCCAGATGAAGGCCAACCTCGAGAAGGACACGGCCGCTGCCCAAAAATCGGCGAGGGATATGGACGACGCCTGGGAGAAGTTCCAGGGCGACGTCAAGAAGCAGAACAAGGAGGCCTACGACAAGATCGAGCAGGCGATGCACAACCTGATGGCCGCCGTTCAGGCATCCCCGCTGGACAAGAAGAAGGTTCAGGAGCAGTTGCCCAAGCTCGATGCTCAGCTGTCCGAGCTCCTGAAGTAGGCACCTGACCGCCCCGCCCGGGGCGGTCTTGCTGTTCGCCCCTTGCCAGGAGCGCCTGTGCCCGTTATCGTGTCATGTGAACGCGGAAACGGCGGGCGGTGAGGCAATGGCGGTGGAGCGGCTATGGAGTGCCCTGGAGGTTTTCCCGGCTTGGCGGGCCCTGAACGAGCACCTGCGGGACCTTGCGTTCCTGCTGGGCCGCGCAGGGCGGGGCGAAGACTCCAATATGGGCGAACTGGCCGGGCAGGTGGAGTTGCTCATAGCGGACCCGGGCGAAGCGGCAGCTCTACTCCCGCCGGAGTACCGGGTCAGACTGCCCCTGGGCAAGGCAGTCCCGGACGCCGATGAGGACGAGCTTTCCGCCTGGATGGTGGAGCTTGCCCGCCACGTGTCCGATGTGCCCGTTCTGCTGGATGCCCCCGCTGCGGCGCGGGAACTGGGGCAGATGCTTACAACTGAACTGCCAAGGGCCTGGGCGGCCCGGGTGGCGGGACCGCTCTTCCGCCTGCGCCAGGCTGTGCGCGGCGCCGGGGGAAACGGCTTCCGGGGCCGTCCTCCCGGCCCTCGGGCTGGCGGGCGCCCGCCGTGGGGCGACGGAGCGGGCCTATGCCGCCCTTGCCCGCCTGCGGCAGGTGCGGCTGTCGCTGCTCACCTGGGACGCCCGGGGCTGGGAGCGCCGCTCCGTGCCCCTCTGGGAGGTTACCGTGCGTGAGTATGGCCAGGTCTGCTTCGATGAGCGGAGCGGCACGCTGGCCGCCCATGGCGACCAGTGGGCGTTTGTGGTGCAGCCGGAAAGCTGGGCGCCCGCCCCGGGCAACAGCCTGGCGACGGGCGCGCGATTTGTGCTGCAAGACCTGCGCGGGCGCAAGAATGACCTGAGTCTGGCCACGGCGCTGCTGCTGCAGCTAGCCGGCCCGCCAACGGCAGCCGTGCCCAACCGTGCCGTGCTTGAGCTTGCCCGGACGGCGCCCGGCGAGGGCATGCGGAGCCGCCTCCGGGCGGCGGCCCGGCTGCAGCGGCAGTGGGGCTGGGAGCCGGACTTCACCGGCTGGCCGGACGGTGACGAAGAGTGGGCCGCTGCGTCGACCGCCTACCGCAACTCGGGCGTCCACCAGGCGTAGACGACCCGGAAGCCGGCTTTCTCCAGCGACTTGCGGGAAGCGAGATTCTCCGAGGAGAGGCCGGCCATCACCCGGTACCCCTTCTCCTCCATATCCGACGCCAGGTTGGAAAGCAGATAGGCGGCCATCCCCTGGCGGCGGTAATCCCGGTGAATCACCATGCCGATATCGAGGACGCCCTCCTCCTCTTCGGTCAGCATGCCAACGCCGATGACCTTGCCATCCAGCTGCAGGGTGTTGTACCGGAAGGAACCGATCGTCTCCCGCATGGGCTCCCGCTCCTCCTCGGAGTGCCCGCCCTCCCACGGCGACTCCGGCTGCAGCACGGCAAATGCCTCGTCAAAGGTCTCCGCCGTCAGCGGCGTGATCTGTAAATTCGATCGCTCCTCAAGGCGGACGGAGGCCTCGCGCTCCATATACAGGGCCCCGGGCAGGACGGGAAGCTGCAGGTCAAAACCAAGCTGCATGGCAATGGGATCGTCCGTCCGAACCAGCAGGTAATCGGGGCGGACTTCAGCCCGCAGCACCTCCCAGGCGGCAGTCAGGTAGCGCCCGCAGCCCGTCCGGACATAGAACTCCAGTACCCCGATTTTCCCCGTGAGGCGCGTCTCCAGGGCAGCATAGCCGATGACGGCCCCGTCCAGCGAGATGCTGACGGGGCTATTCCCCTCCAGCCGGCTCCGGAAGTAACCGTCGCCCCTGGGCGCCACCAGCCGGGAGCGCTGCGCACGGAGGATCGAGATGATTTCGGGAGTGGGCCTGGAATCGACGGCGAACGTCATGGCAGACTCCTCCTCACGAGGACCGCGAATGGGGTCCCCGCAGAGATATTCTGCGCCGAATCCCGCGCCCCTGCTGCCCTCGTGCCGGCAGCGCAGGATCCGACCGCCACGTTTCATTCTCGATGCACCGTGCGGCATAGGTTGCCAGCCGGGTCCCCTTGTCAGGCTTAAATGTACCGATCGCCTTGATCAGGCCGACCGTAGCGGGCTTTCATAATCGACAGCCGCCCGGTCATAGAACCTATCGGGTGATGCTCGTGCGCACAATTCGCCCCGATGCGGTGGCGATCTACATCCGCTGGTCGACCGATGAGCAGACCGAAGGCACGACCCTGCAGACGCAGAAGGAGCGCTGCTCGCTCTACCTCCGCTCCCAGGGGTGGGAGGTCAGCGAGGACCTGATCTTCATCGATGACGGATACTCGGGCGGCAGCCTGCACCGCCCGGCCCTGACGCGCCTGCGCGAGCGGGTGCGAACGGGCCGGATCGACTGCGTGGTAACCTACAGCATGGACCGCCTCTCCCGCTCAGTCGCCGACACCGTACAGCTGGTGCAGAACGAATGGGCGGGCCGGTGCGTCTACCGCAGCGCCAGCCAGCCCATCAGCACGGAGGACGGAAACCCTACGGGCCAGTTGATCTTCAACATTCTGGCCTCGTTTGCCGAGTTCGAGCGGGCGCTGATTCGGGAGCGCACCCACAGCGGCCTGGTGCGGCGGGCCCGGCAGGGCATGTACCCGGGCACAAGAGTGCCGCCGTTCGGCTACCGGCGGGACGGGAAGGGGCAGCTGGCGGTGGATGAGGCCGCGGCGGCGGTTGTCCGCCGTATCTATGCCATGGCGGTGACCGGGCCCGCCGGGCAGGGGCCGACGCTGATCGCCCGGTCACTCGCAGCGGATGGCGTCAGGTCGCCCACGGGGGGCCCTTGGTGGGCGCATCAGGTCAGAGCGATTTTGCAGAATCCGGTCTACTGCGGGGACCTGGTCTATGGCCGCCGCCGCGTCAACCCGGCCTACCGGCGGGATAAGTCCGCGGTCCAGCGCCTGCAGAACCAGAAGCCCCTGGCCGTGGCTGCCGGCGCGGTCCCGGCCATCGTGGCGCGCGAAGTGTGGGAGCAGGCGCAGCGGCTCTTTGCCGGCCGGGCGGCGGCGCACGCCCGGAAGAACCTGCAGGCGAAGAACCGGAGCCTGCTGGCCGGGATTGCCCGGTGCAGGTGCGGGGGCCCCCTCTCCATCTTCTACGACCGCCAGAAGCGGCGGCACTACCGGTGCTCCCGCCACTGCCTGAGCGCCGGCGGCTGCCCGTTCGGGCCGGGTGTAGTCGCCGCCGACGAGGTGGAAGCGCTGGTCGCCCGGGCCGTCAACGAACGGTACGCTACGCGGGAACTGCGGGCGGCGGCTGCAGCCGCCGCCGCTGCCGAATGGAATACTGATCACCGCCGCAAGCCGCAGCAGCTGGGCCAGGCCATCGCCGAAGCGGACCGCCGGCTGGCGGCCCTCGCGGAGGATCTGGCCCGGGTCCGTCGGGCCGCTTTGCGCGGCGAGATCTGCCTGTCCGCCTTCGAGGAGCTGCGCACCGCCGCCGAAGCGGAGCGGCGGGAACTGCAGGCGCAGCGGGCGGACCTGGCGGGTGCGCTGGCCGCCGCCCGGGAGCGCCTCGATGCCACCGCGGCCGACTGGGCGGAAGCGGCAAGCCGGATCGACCCGTGGGATGCCCTGGACATCGCCAGCCGGCGAGAGATCCTGTACGGGCTACTGCGAAGTCTGGTCATCTTCAAGCCGAAGGGAAGCGACCGGTCCCCGGAGATCGACCTGGTCTGGGAGGCCCGGTAGGGGGCGCATCCGGCGCTGCGCCATCTTCCGGGCCAGGGCAAGGCGCCAGACCTCCAGGGCGGCCCTGGCGCCCGCTACTCATGAACCTCCGCGTTGCCGGTCGTTTCGACCCGGGCAACCTCCTTCTTAAGCACCGCCTGTAGCTCGCGGTTTTCTTCCCATTCCCGCCGGTATACGGATACCTGGTTGAGCGGCACAAAGCGGGTGGAGACGTCAACTCGCTCCTCCCGCAGCGCAATGCGCGCCGCCTCGGCGCCGTCTTTTTCGACGACCAGTTCTTCCCGAGTAACGGGCACGGTCACGGTCTGCAACTCGTGCACCAGTTCTTTATGTACGGTCACGTCAGCAATTTGCTGCCGCGTCTTCCGGAGTGTCAGCTGCTCCTCGCGCAGCGCCATCGTGGCGCGATTCTGCTCTCCTGCATTGTTCGGAGCGGCGGGACGGCGCACGAGGAAGTACACTGCCGCCAGGATTGCCAGGGCGCCCGCCAGCATCCATATCCAGGTCAAAGTGCATCGGCCTCCATCTGCTCAAGGTGGAAACGCCTCTGCCGAATCACCGGCAGAGGCGGGGAGCCGGTCTTACCGCAGCTCGTCGTAAGTCCCTTCGTCAATCACATTGGGGTGGCCGTCCACTTCCACCTCAGCCCGTTCTTTTCGCACCGTATCGGTCACTTCCTCAGTCTCCTCCACCACACGCTTGTGGAGCGCGACCTCGCCGGTCACCAGGGTTCGTTTATCCACATCGACGCGCTCTTCGCTGACGGGAATCCGAATCGTCTCTTCTTCGCCGATTGGCTCATCCGACGGGCGGGCCTCAAGTGCCCGGCGCTCCACAACCACTTCTTCGTGAGCAACGGGAACGTTGACCGTCTGCGTCTCTTCGATGATCTCTTTATGAACCGCGACTTCGCCGGTGCGCTCGCGATGTTTGGAGACGTCCAGTTCTTCCTCGCGAAGGCGCATCGTTGCGCTCTCCGGCGCTTCCTCATGGTTGACATTGTCAAGTTCGTGGTCGTTCTCAAAAAGCCCCACGGCGGCACCTCCGTTCTTTGGCGCCGAAATTGGCGCCCCACTATGATGCGCTGCCGATGGGCTTCCTATGAAGGCCACCTCGCCCCAAGACGGCGCAAAATAGACAGCCCCCGGCGCCGGGGGCTGTCCTTCCTTTGGGAGACCTTACGACTTGGTCAAATAGAACTGCAGGTGCTCGAGCGACTGAATCAGGCGCTCCTTATCCTCCAGCGAAACCGGTGCCAGCACGGTGGCCAACTGGGCCTGGCGGGCGGCGGTCACCTCGTCCGCGACCTGTTCGCCCTTCTCGAGGACCCTGAGCCGCACGACCCGGCGGTCGGCCTTGTCGCGGACCCGCTCCACCAGGCCGTTGCGCTCCATGCGGTCGACCAGGTCGGTGGCGGTACTGCAGGCCAGGAACATCTTCTCGCACAGTTCGCCCATGGTCAGGGCGCCGAACTCCCGCAGCGTCAGCAGCGCCTCAAACTGCGGCGGAGTGACGCCGTAGCCGGCCAGGATCTCGCGCTCCCGCTTCTTCAAGAGCGTTGTCGTGATGCGCAGCTGGACATCCAAATCAACCACGGCCCGATTCTCGGTCACGAACATCTATAAACCCTCCCTATATTGAATGTTCAACATCCAATACGATACGGAGGTCAACTTTGTTCGATACTCGTCAAAAGAATTTTTCGGTTTCTACGCTTTGGTCCAGATCCGTGTGTTCAAATCCAGTTCGTCGATGATGCTGGTGACCAGCAAGAGATCGCGCAGATACCCTTCCGCCAGCTGCGGATCGAGGACGGTCTTGAAAAGCCGGGGCTCGAACAGATCCCTCCAGTACGGAATCGCCACATGGATACTCGATCTGGCGAAGGACAGGTAGACCTGGCAGCCCGTGCGGTCCATGTATTCGACGATGCGGGACATCAGCGCGGTCGACAGCAGGTAGCGCGCCTCAATCTGGTCGGTCGAATAGACGACGAACCGCTTTTCGAACACGGGGTCTTCCAGGCGGACCAGATCGCCCTCGCGGGCGATGTTCCACGACTGGAACATTTGGCCGAGCCGGCCGAGCAGGTTTTCCGCCACGTCCGGCAGGACTACGGTCAGGCCATTAAAGTGCTTGTTGAAATCCGCGACGAAGAAGATCCCCTTGAAGATGGTGTGCCAGTGGGTCTGCCGGCGCCCCTTGCTGTCGGTGGTGGTGGTCTTGTACTCCGAATGGACTTCGGAGAAGCGCATCTCCGTCTTGCCGATGGTGCCGAAGACCAGATCTTCTCCGCGGTAGCGGTCCGGCTCCTTCAGGAAGATCCGGCTGCCCATGTACTCCCCTTCGGAGATGCAGCCGGTCCGTTCATACGACAGCCCCGGATCGACAAAGCTGACGATCTGCCGGATGATGCTGCCCTTGAACTCGGCCAGGTACTTGCCGTACAGGACCGTGTAACGCCAGAAGAAGATGCCGACCACCAAGATGCCGGCGATGATCAAGATCGCCGGGTGCAGGCGCATAGCCAGACCGCCGCCGACCAGGGCCACCACAATGACGGCGCAGATGATGCCCACCTGCGTCACCCGTGCGGCCACTTGCTTGCGCTGACCTTCCAACTGCTCGAGCCTCGGGAGCAGATCTGCGCGGTAGAACTCCCGGAACTGCTCCATCGTCATCTTGCTCATGACGCGCCCCGGCTACAGGCTGATGCGGACGGGCTGCCGCACTTCCGCCGTTGCCACCTCGAAGAAAGCCCGATGCTTCATACCCATCATGGAGCCAAGCAGGTTGGTGGGGAACATGTCCAGTGCATTGTTGTACTGCAGGACGGCGGCGTTGAAGGCCCGGCGGGCCGCCGAGATCTGCTCCTCGATTTCGTTGAGGCTGGCCTGCAGCTGCAGGACGTTCTCGCTCGCTTTCAGTTCAGGGTAGTTCTCCACGGCCACCAGGATCTGCCGGAGGGCACCGGCGATCTGATTGTCGACGGCGACTTTTTCGTCCGGGCTGTGGGCGCCCAGGGCGCGGGTGCGCAGTTCCGTTACCTTCTCCAGCGTCTCCCGTTCGTGGGTCATGTAGCCCTTCACGGCGGTCACCAGATTCGGGAGCAGATCATAACGTTTGGTCAGCATCACATCAATGGTGGAAAAAACGGAGTCGACCTGATTGCGCTTTCCGACCAGACTGTTGTACATCAGCACGGCAAGGAGCAGGAGCACGCCAACGACGATCAATGCAGCAGTCATGCGAGACACCTCCTGGGTAGAGCGATCCGTAGGTAGATCGTTCTCGCATGGAGATACTGAATCCTCTGTCTTCAGCAGAAACTCTGTTGCAGGTTGCGAAATCCCGCCGTGCCGATGGAGATGAGATCATCGGTCTCTTCCCCGGTGTTGTCGAACTTCTTAACGATATGAGCCACAAGCCGCAGGTTTCGCTCGATCAACACCGAGCGTGCCTCGTCATCGCCGGTCTGGAGCCTGGCCAGATACCGGGCCTCCTCGTCTTCGCTCAGCGGCTGGGGAAAGGTGCTGGAGTTTGAGACGTATCCGGCCACCACCGACAGGCAGCGCAGGACCGCTTCGGCCACGGAACCAAGCAGGGCGTAGACCACAGACACCCCTCCTTCCTGGTAGGCACTAACCTATGCACCGTCTGCTTGGCACGTGTCACGCCTGCGCGAAGGCCAGGCAGGCGTTGATCCCGCCGAACCCGATGGAATTGGAGAGCGCCCAGCGGACCCTGCGCTCGAGCCCATCCTTCAATACAGGCAGGTCGACGCCGCGGTCGGCCCGCTGCAGGTTGCACGTCCCGGGCAGGTGCCCATGGTGCAGCGCCATGGCGGTGATGGCCGCTTCGATCGCGCCCGAGGCGCCCAGGGGATGGCCGTAGAGTCCTTTGGTGCCGGAGATGGGCGTCCGCCACGCAGCGGCGCCCAGGGCCCGGCGGACGGCCACCGCCTCGGCGGCGTCGCCCAGGGGCGTGGCGCTGCCGTGGCCGTTGATGTACCCCACATCGTCCGGCGAAAGGGCGGCATCCCGCAAGGCGCCCTGCATCGCCCGGGCGGCCTGCGTGCCGTCCGGACGGGGTGCCGCCATGTGGTAGGCATCGTTGGATGTGCCGTAGCCGACCAGTTCGGCGTATACCCGGGCGCCCCGCCGCAGGGCCGCCTGCCGCTCCTCGATCACCAGCACGGCGGCGCCTTCGCCCATCACAAAGCCGTCGCGGTCGGCATCAAACGGGCGGCTGGCCAGTTCGGGCTCATCGTTGCGGGTGGACATCGCCCGGATGATGGCAAAGGCGCCGTAGCAGAGGGGCGCCAGGGGCGCCTCCGCGCCGCCCGCCAGAGCGAGATCCGCCTCGCCGAAGCGAATCGCCTGCAGCGCCCGCCCAATGGCGATGGCGCCCGCGGCGCAGCTCATCGAATTGGTCTCGTTCGGCCCGCAAAAGCCGTAGTGGATGGCGATATTGCACCCCGCCGCCCCGCCGAAGACAGAGAGCGCCAGCCCGGGGCTGACGGCCCGCAGGCCCCCGTGCAGATACGATGCGTGTTCCCCTTCTGCGTAGCCTGCCCCGCCGAGGGCGCTGCCCATAAAGACGCCAACCCGCTCGCCTTCCAGCGCCTTCGGGTCGAGGCCGGCATCGGCCAGCCCCTGCCCGGCGGCGCCAAGCGCGAAGTGCGCGAACCGGTCCATCCGCTGCGCCAGCTTCCGCCCTATGTGCGCCTCGGGGTCAAACCCTTCCACCTGGGCGGCCACCTGGCTGCGGTACGCTGTGGCATCAAACCGGCTGATGCGGCGGACGGCTGAGCGCCCCCGCAGCACGCCGTCCCACAGCCCCGCCGCCCCGATGCCGGCGGGCGTTATGCACCCGATGCCCGTAATTACAGCCCTGCGCCGTTCCATGTCCGGCTCCTCCTTCCCGCGTGCTGCGCCAGATGGTGCAGCGTCCGCGCCGCGATACTCTCGACGAAGACCGGCCCGATGATGCGCCGGCCGACCAACTGGGCGGCGGGGCCGCAGAAACGGGGCCCTTCCGCCCATTCGTGGATGATGCTGACCCGCGCGCCCTGATCAAGGGGCTCCAGTTCCCAGAGGACTTCCATGCCCCGGGTGACGCCCGCCACGTGGGTGTAGCGCACCGTCCGCCGGACGGGATCGACGGTCATGCGGCTCACCCACCAAACGGGCCAAGCAAGGCGCCCGAACTCGCGCCGGGCGGCCATTTCGACCAGGCCGCCTGCCTCCGGCCCCCCCTCGTGGAAGCGGACCCAGCGGTAGTGCGGCAGCAGGTCGGGCCACCGGTCGATGCGGGCCGCCAGGCTAAACGCGATCTGTGGATGGCAGGGAAACCAGGCAACGTTTCGGGTCCGCATGATTCGGTCGCGCCTCCTCACAGATTCTCAGCTGGGCAGTCGCCCAGCAGCTTCAACAGATGGCGCCCCGCAAGGGGGCAGCGACCCAGGCACCACACGGCCGCCGCCAGGGCGCCCGGGCGCCGGACCACGCCGTCGACCAGGCGCTGGCGCCGCACGGACGGGCCGAACTCCGTCCGGTGCGGCTGCTCGTAGGGGGCGCCGTGCAGAATCGCCGCCGCCGCCAGTTCGGCGCTGCGCAGGGCATGGTAGATGCCCTGCCCGGTGAAGGGATCGAAGTAGCCGGCGGCATCGCCGATGAGCAGGGCCCCCGGAACGGTGACCCGGGTTACGGGCCGGTCGAAGGGGCCGGCGCCCAGGGCCGCCGTCACCAGGCGGGCCCGGGCGAAGCGGGGCCAGCGCCCGAGGAACTCCCGCTGCGTCAGCCCCCGGGCCTGCGCCGCCGGCACCACGAGCACCACATTGGCCTCGCCGCCGGCGCTTACCTTGGCGATGCCGAGAACAGCCGGCCCGAGGGCGTGCAGCTCCCCCCGGTCGGTCAGGCCGCCAACCCCGTGCCAGTGCGCCGTCAGCGCGACCTTGGCGGCGCCCCGCCCCGGCGGCGGCGCCCGCAGGCCGAGGCGCCGCGTCACCACCGAGTGCAGCCCGTCGGCCCCCACGGTGACGGCAGCGGGCAGCGTCAATTGCCCGGCCCGGGCGCCGGTCACCCGGCCGGCCCCCTCCCGCAGCAGATCATCCACCCGCAGCCCCTCGGCCACCTCGGCGCCCTGCCGGGCGGCCCACTGGACCAGGGCATGATCGAAGCGCAGGCGGTCGACTGCGGCTGCGAAGCGGCCCGGGGGAAAGTCGAGGTCGCAGCGGCGGCCTCCCGCCTGCAGGCTCCACCCCGTCAACGTGACCGGTGCGAGGGGTGCCACGGCCTCCCAGAGCCCCAACCGGTGCAGGGCGGCCAGTGCCCCGGGGTTGAGACACTCGCCGCAGGGCTTCGGGCGGGGAAACCGGGCCCGGTCCGCCAGCAGCACCCTGGCCCCCTGCCGGGCCAACAGGCCGGCCAGGGTCGCCCCGGCAGGGCCGGCGCCGACAATCAGCGCATCGTGGGTCACAGGCGGCGGCAGCAAACCGCCGCCCAGCGGAAGGGGAAATGCCGGTAGACCCGGGCGGTGAGCCCGTCTTGCCACAGCATCTCCCGGACTTCGTCAGCCCGGTAGGCCCGCCGGACCGAGAGCGGCCCGTCGTGCCGGGTAATCGGGTTGCGCCAGACCGAGCGGGCCATCACCTGCGCCGCCGCGTGGGCCAGGGGGTGCCGCTCCAGGTCCGTCACCACCCACCCCAGCCGGCTGACCCGATTGATCTCCCTCAAGACCGCCGCAGCGGCCTCTGGTTCGAAGTGATGCAGCGCCAGATTGCAGACCGCCACATCAAACTCCCCGTCGGCAAAGGGGAGCCGGCGAGCGTCACCATCAACCACGGTAAAGGCCGGCAGGCTTGATGTCCGCTGCCGGGCCAACCCCAGCACCTGCGGATGGTTGTCCATCAGCGTCACCTGCAGCGACAGGCCCCGGCGCCCCGCCCAGTCGTGCAGCGCTGCCGCCACATCGCCGTTGCCGGCGGCGACATCCAGCAGGCTGACGTGCCAGCGCCGCAGCCAGGGCGCCAGATGGCGCTGCAGCACCGCCATGCCGCCGAGGTACCGGTTCACCCCCCAGACCTCCGCAAAGCTGCCCTGCAGCATCCGCAAGTCCGCCACTTCACCGTCGAGAATCTCGCTCGCCGTCGCCCGAACGCGCACAGGCCTTCCCCCTCCCGCCGGGCGTAGTATGCCCAACGGAAGCGAGAAGGCCTGCATGCGTACGGGGGAAATCACTCCTCCGTCTCCTTAAGAAACGCTGCGATGTCGGCGAGAACCAGATCGACGGCGCCCTGCCAGAACTCCGGCCGGCGCAGGTCGGCGCCCAGATGGCGCCCCGCCAGGTCCTCCACCTGCATCCGACCGGTGTCGCGCAGCAGGTCGACGTACTTCTGCTCGAAGGCGGCGCCATCCGCCATGGCCCTGGAATAGACGCCCGTGCTGAAGAGGTAGCCGAATGTATAGGGGAAGTTGTAGAACGGCTGGCCGGTGGAGTAGAAGTGCAGCTTGGAGGCCCAGAAGAGCGGATGGTACTGGGTCAGTGCGTTGTGGTACGCCTGCTTCTGGGCAGCAAGCATCAGGTCGCTCAGCTTCTCGGCACTGACCAGTCCCTGCCTGCGCAGGTCGTAGAAGCCCGTCTCAAAGATGAACCGGGCGTGGATGTTCATCCAGAATGCGACGGACCGTTCGACCTTGTCGGCGAGCAGGGCGAGCCGCTCCTCCCGGGAGGGCGCCGCCTTGAGGGCAGCGTCGGCGACGATCATTTCGGCGAAGGTCGAGGCGGTCTCCGCGACGTTCATGGCGTAGCCCTGCGCCATGGGCGGCAGGTCGTTCATCACGCTTTGATGATAAGCATGGCCGAGCTCGTGCGCCAGGGTCGACACGTTTCCCATGTTGCCGCCGAAGGTCATGAAGATGCGGGACTCCCTGGCGAGCGGGAAGCTGGTGCAGAAGCCGCCGGGGCGCTTGCCCGGGCGGTCTTCGGCTTCGATCCAGGACTTCTCGAAGGCCATTTTGGCGAACTCCGCCATGCGGGGGCTGAACCGGCCGAAATGCTCGAGGATGAAGTTGGCCGCCTCATCGTAGGAGACCTTTGTCGTGGCGGAGCTCAGGGGGGCGTCCACGTCGTACCAGGCCAGACCGTCCAGGCCCAGCAGCTTCGCCTTCCGCTGCAGATAGGCAAGGACGGGCCCCTTGTTCCGCTCGACCACGTCCCACATGACCTCCAGGGTCTCCCGGCTCATGCGGTTGTTGTCCAGCGGCTCGCCGAGAATGGAGTCCCAGCCGCGGTGCTTGTAAAGGTTGATGCGGTAGCCCGCCAGATGGTTCAGGGCAGCGGCGATCAGCTCCGACTGCTCGCCCCAGGCTTTCTCCCATTGCTCGAAGATCTGTTTGCGGACGTTCCGGTCGCTGGACGACATCTGGTTAAACGCCTGGCCGGCGGAGAGCGCCTTGCCCTCAAAGGGGATGGTGATCCGCCCGACGATGGTGTTGTACAGATGGCCCCACGCGTGGTAGCCGTCCACCGCGAGGTCGCCGGCCAGCGCTTCCCTGGGGGGCTCCATCTTCTCCCTGGCCCGCCGGCGGCGCTCCTGCAGGTTGAAGGCGATGGGCTGGAGACGCTCGGTCTGCAGCATCGCCTCCCAGATGGGCTGGGCGATCTGCAGCAACTTGGCGTCAAAGAGCGTGGTGGCAGATAGGAAGGCAGCGCTCAGCTGGCCCAGGCGGCCGCTCAGGAGCTTGGCCTTTTGATCCTTTACGTTTTGCGAGTTGAGGCAGCTGATGAAGGCTCCGGCCTGCCGGAGGCGCCGGCTGAAATCCTGCACGGCGTCGACCATGCTGATCCAGGCTTCAGACTCGGCCTCGGTCGCCGGGAGTTCGGCCGCTCGCACCTGATCATGGAAGGCCGCTACCTCCTGCTCGAAGGCGTTCAGGAACGCGGCGAGTTCCGGCGATTCGCTGCCGCCGGGGAAGAGGTTCTCCAGATTCCAGGTCTGGCGCAGACCAGTGAGCACGTCAACATCACTCTTTCGCGGGAGTGTCGGACCCTTTCAGACTTATCCAGAATGGGGCTGCTTCCCTGCCGAATTCATTCACGTTACGAAGTTTCTTCATGGGCCCCAGGGGTATTGTGCCCACCCCGTAACCGTATGTCCTGCGGCCACATACTTTGAGATTGGGCCGCGGTATGCGTTACTCCAGGAGGGTATGTTCATGGCCTTTGAGGTCGAACAGGTCATCGGCTCGGGCAACGTGCAGGAGTTGATTTGCCAGCCCATTACGTTCCAGGCCCCGGCGGAAGAAGTCAAGGAAATCCGCAAGACCGTGATTATCGACAACTGTATGGTCGTCTTTGACAAGGTCATCATCGACGGCCGCCTGCGTAAGGATATTCTGTTCAAGCAGGCCAATGCCGGCTTCCCGCTGGCCGGGAACGTAGCCGCCTGCACCGGGATCATCGCCACGGTTACGGGTCCGGTCCTGGACGTCGATGTGGACATTGCGTTCAATGCCCTGATCCCGGTGCCGGGGGCGCGTCCGGGCGACAAGTGCGTGGTCCTCCAGGCTTTCGTCGAGGGGGAAAAGGAAGAAGCCGCTGACATTAACGCCAACGGCTCGTTCCAGACCCTCGTCGACAAGTCGATCGTGTTCCTGTGCGTGAAGGTGACTGTAAGCAAGAGATACGGAAGCTCCGCCATAGGTTTGTTACGTCACGTAGGGCGAGATGGCCTCGTCGCTTCCTTACTGCGCTGTATATCCGCCATCGACGAAAAGTGAGGTGCCGGTGACGAAGGAGGCTTCGTCGGAGGCCAGGAAGAGGATGGCGTTGGCCACCTCTTCGGGCTTACCAAGCCGTCCCAGCGGATGCATGCCAGCGATCCATTTCACCTGCTCCTCGGTAAGTCCGTTCACGACCATGGGCGTCTCGATGAACCCCGGGCAGATGGCGTTGATCCGAATGCCCTCTTTGGCGTAGTCAATGGCCATCGTGCGGGTCAAATTGACCACACCAGCCTTCGCCGCAGCGTAGGCCGTGGCGCCCGGGAAACCTACGTGCCCCAGGATCGATGCGATGTTAACGATCGAGCCGCCCCCGGATCTCCGCATCGCCGGGATCGCGTGCTTGGCGCAGAGGAAGACGCCGGTCAGGTTGATGCCAATCACTTGATTCCACGCCTCGGCAGCCAGTTCGTCGGCCTTGCCCAGAGACCCGATCCCTGCATTGGACACGATCACGTCCAGCCGGCCCCAGAGCTCGACAGCCTTGGCGACCATGGCGGCAACCTGCTCTTCCGAGCTGACGTCGGTGTGGATGAACTCCACTGCGTAACCTTTCTCCTTGAGAGCCGAAGCAACTTCGACGCCCTTCTTGGAGTAGTCGGCGATAAGGACCTTCGCATTTTCGGCCGTCATCCGCTCCACCGTCGCCAAGCCGATTCCACTGGCACCACCCGTTACGATCGCAACCTTACCATCCAGTCGCATCCAGACCCCTCCATGTGCAGAGTGCGAGCCGGGTCCTCACGAGACGTCCAATTATTTCGACGGTGTAACTTTAGATACCTGCCAGTTTGTGTGGCGCTTCTGGTTCTTATGATTATTACAACGTCGCCGGCATTTGGACGAGCACACCCGATTGACCCGCACCGCTTGCCTAGAAAAGTGGACATCCCGGGAAGCATAGCCTCTCTCGGAGAGGAGGGTATCACTGGTGAGCAGGGAGTATCGCCCCGACTGGTTCGACAAGCCGCCCGAGGAGTGGCCCCCTTCCGCCCGCGAATTCTTCCGCCTGTGCTGGGTGATCAGTCGTCGGGTCCAGCTGAAGCGGGCTCGTCTGCAGGCCGGTGAGGCGGTACCACATCCAGACGCTGACCCGGATAGAGGTACACGGTAGCGCCCCAGGCGCTTACAAAGTGCTGAAGCAGGGCTTTCCGCTCGTGTGGGTCCGCTTCGGCCCATATGTCCGCAAACGTGACCAGGAACTGCGCCAGTACTTCCTTGGGGGGAGGTGCTGGCGTCCTCCTTACTTCCTCCAGGCGGCCCCGCAGGATCTTGAGCCGCTCTTCCAGGGGCTGGATCCGCTTCAGGTACTCGGCCATCTCCATATGGCCGGTCTCATAGAGTGCATCCCAGCGCTGAACGGCTTTCTCTGCCTCGGTGATGTCGCTGCGTACGGTCTCGATTTCCGAGGCGGTCATGCCAATGCGCCGTTCGTAGTCCTCTTCGATGCCCCGATAGAACTTGTCGAGCGTCTCCAGTTGCCCGAGGCGGACCATTTTCTGAACGAGCTGCGCTTCCATGGCTGGACCCGGAGCGCTGGTGAGGGACTTCCCCTCTCCCCCGCAGCCCCTGGCGTAGGTGTAGTTCCGGCAGCGGTACCAGTACTGCCCCGCCTGGCGGCCCTTGGGCCCCGCCTTGCCCACACAGATCGTACCCCCGCAGACACCGCACTTCGCCACGCCCGACAGCACGAATACCCCGGTGGCCTGGCGAGGCGCCATCTGCTTACGCAGGTCGAAGGTCTCCTGTACCCGGTCGAAGATCTCACGGGTGACCAGGGGCTTGTGGTCGCTGGGAATGAGGCGGTCTCCGGACTGAAGCATCCCCAGGTACATAGGGTTTTGAAGGATGCGCGTTACCTTGACGGAGTCGAACTTCCTGCCAAGAGCAGACCTGGCGCCGACTTTCTCGTTAAGCCAGGTCGAGATCGACCGGAGCCCGTGCCCGGACAGGTAACGGTCAAAAATCGCCGCAACCAGCGGCGCCGCGTCAAGGTCGGGCACCAGCCTCATCAACGTGCGACCGCCCTTCATGCGCTCGGACGGCGCCAGCGTGTAGCCGAACGGCGGGCGCCCCCCGCCCCACTCGCCGGCGGCCATCTTCTTCTGCTTGCCGAAGGCGGTCCGCTCGGCGATGGTCTCCCGCTCCCACTGGGCGAACTCGCCGACCATGCGGATCATCAGGCGGCCGGTGGCCGTGGTGGTGTCAAACTGCTCGGTGACCGACCGGAAGTGCAGGCCGCGCTTGTCGAACTCCCTCAGGAGCTCATCCAGGTCTCGGACAGAGCGGGTCAAACGGTCGAGCTTGTAGACGACGATGACGTCCCCGCGCTGGGCCTCAGACATCATCCGCTGGAATTCGGGCCGGTTGAGGTCCTTGGCCGAAACCCCATCGTCCCGATACCAGCCCCCGATGGCGTACCCCTGCAGTTGGGTAAAGAGATCCAGTTTGTCCCGCTGCCCTGCCAGTGAATATCCGGATTGTGCCTGTTCCTCCGTCGATACCCGCATGTAACACCGGGCAACAACCTTCTCCTCCAAGGCGTCTCCCCCGCAGTCGGAACCTATGGGGCAATCATACGGCGTGCTTTTTCATGCATTCGCACTACGCCCAATCCCGAGCCGGACGAAATCAACGTGGGTTTGGGTTCTGCCTGAGCTGTCCCTCTGCGTATTGGTAAGCAACTCGGCCACTCTCTGTCCACATGGCAATGCTGCCGGCAGGGTCCACCTGGATCTTCCGACCACGGACCTGGTTTCGACCATCCCACGTCAGGCGCTGCATCTGGGTGGTGCGGGGACTGTACATGAATGCGCGTACCCCGAGCCATTTGCCGTCGGCGGCGCCTACCACCAGGATCGGCAGCGGTCCCGGCGCCACTAGCACCTCCCAAAACAGCGCCTCATCCGCAATCTCGAGCAGATTCTCACCGGCCGATCGGCGCACCGTGATTCGCCGGTATGCACGTGGGTGGCTGCTGTTCTCCCCCAGGACCTGGTCCTCCTGCCCGTCGCCATCAAAATCGGCCCTGGCCACGACCGTCCACTGCACGGTTGCCGGATGGACCGTGCCCGCCGTATTCCCTCCAACGGCCAGGGCAGCGAGCAGAACCAACACAACGATGCTCCTCATGACGCTCAGTCCCCCGTTCACCGAGTTATCCTGAGCGCTAGTTTTCCGCAACGCCAGACGACTTAACAAGCACCTTTAGCTTACATTCGTGAAGGTGGTGCGCGACATGATCACCAATGGCATGGCCGCGGGCGGCGCCGCCGCTGGAGTAGCCGGGGCCGCCGGCCAGCAGCAGATGATGGTCTGCCCGCAGCGCCGCTCCACGGGCTTCTTCCCCGGCGGCGACGGCACCATCCCCAATGCTCGGCCCGGCCTGATCCCCGGGACGTTTATCGGCCCGACGCTGATCTTTGCCGGCGTGCTCAACCCGGGCATCCCGACCACGCTTCCGCCGACCAACCCGGTCGTCAACACCACCGGCACACAGATTCAGATCGCCCCCGCCGCCAACCAGACCTTCGTCACCGGCACCGGCACCACCACAACCGGCGCCGGCGGCACCATCGTAGGCTAGGCCTTTCCGGGAGCCGCCGGCTCCCGGGTACATACCCCCTGCTACCCGGAGGTATCCATGGGAGAAAGCCCCCGCTATTCCCTGACGCGAATCGTGGGAACGGGGCGTGACGAGATTCTGCTTTGCACGGAGATCGCTCTCCCCCGCCCGGCGGCGCTGCTCCTGGAGGCGCGCAAAACCGTCCTCATCGACCGGACGGAGATCACCCCTGGCAGCATTCTGCTCCAGGGGCGCCTGCGCGCCGTCTGGCTCTACCAGGCGGCGGAACTGCCGGGCAGCGGGCCCGTCTGGTCCACCGCCGCCGACATTCCCTTCCTTCTCCGCATCAGCCTGCCGGACGCGCAGCCCGGCATGGACTGCCGGGTGATCGACGCCCACGTCACGGCGGATGCCTCTGAGGGCGCGGGGCCGGCGCTGATCGTCGATCGGAGCGTGATCTTCGTCTCCGTAGAAGTGACCGTCCGGGAAGAGCGGGGGGGACGGCCACCGGCGCCGTCCATCGTCCAGGCGCCCACTGCCGGCACCATCATCGGCCGGTTCGGGCCGAAGGATCGCCACGGTAGATCATGACCACGTTCGTAACATGCGCTATAGTAGAGAGGCAAACTAACCGAAGGGTGATTTCAATGCGGAGCCTGTGGGTCCCGGCAGCCGTCTTCCTGTCTTTCCTCGCACTTGGTACAGGCATGTGGCTCGCCACCGGGCAGATCATGGGCCTGCTCTTCTTCGGGACCATCGGCCTGTTTGCGGCCACCGGGCTTGGCCTCTACGCCGTCCTCCCCAAGCAAAAGAAGCCCCTCGGGCGGCGCGTAGCGCTCTTCCTGATCGGTACCCTCCTGATTCTGACCGCCGTGGGCGGGGAGAACATGCAGATCGAGGGCTTCTTCTTCAGCCTCCTGGGCGGCATCGCCCAGGGCGCCCTGATCCACTACCTCATCGCCAAGTTCTTCGGCCCGCTGCTGTTCGGGCGCATCTGGTGCGGCTGGGCCTGCTGGACCGTCATGATCCTCGACCTGCTGCCGTTCCGGCGCAGCCCGGGGCGGGCGCCGGGCAAGTGGGGCTGGCTGCGGTATGCGCACTTCGCCGTCAGCCTGGGGCTCGTCCTGGTCGCCTTTTACGGGTTCGGCTTCCGCGGCGGCGCCACCGGTCCCTTCGCCCTTTACTGGTACGCCGCGGGCAACGCACTCTACTACCTGATCGGCATCGGCCTCGCCTTTGCCCTGAAGGACAACCGGGCGTTCTGCAAGTACCTCTGCCCGGTCGCGGTGCCGCTGAAGCTAGGCGCCCGGCTCTCGCTGATGAAAGTGAAGGGCGATGCCGCCAGGTGCAGCGACTGCGGCGCCTGCGTCAGGACCTGCCCGATGGATATCCGGGTCAATGACTATCACCGGCAGGGCCTGCGGGTGATGTCGACCGAGTGCAGCCTCTGTCAGACGTGCATCACAGCCTGCACCACGGGGGCCCTGAAGCTCTCCATGGGGCTGGACGCCCGGGGCCCCGAGCTGCTGCGGGAACGAGTCCGTGCCTGAGGGCTGGCGGGACGGTCACAACACCCCCAGTGGAAAGCCGGGTTCTGTAGCATGGCCTGGTTGCACCAGCACATGTGCTGCTGCGCCACGGCCCCACGCATCCCACTTGAAGCTGAATAGGGGACCGCAGAGCGGGAGTCTCTGCGCAAGAACCTGGTGACCTTCCGCAAGGTGGGCTCGTTCAGCTCCCCTGTGCTGAGCCTCACGGATTCAGGGGGGCTGGGGGGCGGAGGGCAAGGAACTGGCACCCGTAGGGAATGCATGGAGCAGTTGGTGGGCATGAGCACCGTGGGCGGCACGCCGGCGGTGCTCATGCTCTGTGCGGCTGTAGAAGTGGGGCAGCGGGCTCGGGTGCGACTGGCACCGGGGCGCTCAGTACGGTCTGGGCTGTTGCTCGGCCGGGCACCGATCGGCCCGTTGTGCGGCCGGGGCGATAACCCGACCCCTAGGGGGCGGCATGCTTACTGGAATGGCGTGCGCGTGGAAAAACGGACGGAGCGATCCTGTTTTGTGCAGTCGAAGCATCCTCGTATAGTGTGAAGGGCCAGACACCTGCCGGCGGTATGGTCTGCCAACCCGCGAAAAGTGGGTCAGATTTCGGGCTGCCAGTGATAGTGCATGGTCCTTGTGATGGCCTCACGTAGATTCTGCACAGTAAACGGCGCCCGAGACTGCCTAATCATTACGTGGGATCGGCAGTCGAGACGACACGGCGCTCGGGATCGGAAGCGTTCTGCCCGGGCTCGCCGCCATGTTCCTTCCCAGGCAAGGCGTCGGCGAGTCGACCGACTGAGGAGGCTCCGAACCGCTTGCTCTTCCTTGTGCCCTCACGTCGTTCTTGAGCAACTGGCGGGAGGATAAGCAGTGGAAAAGATTACGTGAGAGGAGCCAGGGCCCGCGAACTCCACGGGCAGGTGAAGTGTTGACCCGTCGCAGTCATCGGCCCCAGCGGCGCCATGGCCGTGGTTAGCATGGTCTGCATCGACGAAAAGAGGCAAGCCACGAAGGCTTGCCTCTTTCCCCATTGCTGTGTGCTGGTGCGCGGTAGTGGGATCGAACCACTGACCTCATGAACGTCAATCATGTGCTCTCCCAGCTGAGCTAACCGCGCAGAGCGTCCACCTGGCGACCCGACGGTGCGCTGCTACCTTCCGGTCCTGACGCGTTGCCGCCGGGTCACCAGCGGACTGGTGGAGCTAAGGGGAATCGAACCCCTGACCTCTTGAATGCCATTCAAGCGCTCTCCCAGCTGAGCTATAGCCCCATTTGAAGTTTTGCATGGTGGACCGCGAAGGACTCGAACCTTCAACCGTCCGATTAAGAGTCGGATGCTCTACCATTGAGCTAGCGGTCCATGCCTGCGTTCTGCTTCCGAAGCGCCTTCAGCGGCCCGGCGAGAACTTATGTTACTACATCACGATCCATCGCGCAACCACCAAATTGAACCGCAAGAATAGGTCGCGGTCCGCCGCGCAAACGCTACCGGCAGCCAGTGCTGACACGGAAGGACGTGCCCTCGTGCACCGACTCCTCCTGACTCTCCTCATCGTCATTTCGATTTGCCCCGGCGCCGCGGCCGCAGAGACGCCATCGGATGAGATCACCATCGCCATCGTCGGCGACATTTTGCTGACGGATGCCGTGGTCGGCGGCCGGGGCGCCGACTATCCCTGGGCCATGGTGGCGCCGCTGCTCAGGGGCGCCGACCTCGCCATCGGCAACCTGGAGACGGCCGTCAGTCTTAGGGGGGCGCCCGTCGCCGGCAAGCAGTTCACGTTCCGCTCCCGGCCCGGGGCCCTGGCCGGGGCGGCGAACGCCGGCATCGATGTCGTCACCCTCGCCAACAACCACTCCCGGGACTACGGCCCGCAGGCGCTCCTGGACACGATTGCCCACGTAAGGGCCGCCGGTATGCAGCCGGTCGGGGCCGGGCGCGACGCAGACGAAGCCATCCGCCCGGTCATGCTGGATGCCCGGGGGCTGAAGGTGGCCGTGCTCGCCTTCACCCGTGTGATTCCGGACGCAGCCTGGGTGGCAGGGTACCAGACGCCGGGGCTCGCTTCGGGCTGGGATCCGCAGCCCGTGCTGGAAGCGATCCGTAAGGCGCGTTCCGCTGCCGACGTGGTGGTAGTCCTGACGCACTGGGGCGAGGAGATGAAAGACCACCCCCGCCCCACCGACGCCGAGCTGGCCGGCCCGATGCTCGATGCCGGCGCCACGGTGGTGGCAGGTCACCATCCCCACGTGCTGCAGGGGTTCCGCCGCCGGGGCGCCGGTCTGGTCGCCTTCTCGCTCGGGAATTTCATCTTTACCACGTCAACCAATCCACTGGCGCGGGAGACCGGCGTGCTGACGGTGACGCTCGGCCGCCGGGGGGTTACCCGGGCCCGCTTCACGCCCCTGGTGCTGGTGAACGGTCAGCCCCGTCCCGCGGCCCGTGCCGATGCCCGCCGCATTCTCGCCCGCCTGGCCCGCCTGTCCCGGCCCTGGGAAACCAGGGTGAGCCCGACCGGGGCGATCACCGGCGCGCCCGCCCCGTTCCCCCCGCAATAGCGGCGGTTACGCCGGGCGCTGCTTCCGCACGCCGCAGGCAGGACACTTCTTGGCCACCCGCTCATAACCCGTTCCGCAGGCGTGGCAGAAATGGAGTCTGCCGCCCCGGCGCAGGGCGCCGCCGTAGAAGCCCCGGACGCGCACCAGCGTCACCAGCAGCACCAGATTCGCGGCCACGGTCGCTGCCGAGGCCAGGAGAATAACGATCAGGCCGCCCACGCCCCAGAGCCCCGGCCCATACTCCTCCAGCAACTCGCCCCCGGCAAAGTTGAGCGTCGCCCAGACGGGCATCCAGGCGTTCCCCCTGAGGAAGTGCCGGCCCCTTGTCCGGAACAGGACCATGCCCCGGGAAGAGATGAGCCCCCAAAGGAGACCCAGGGCCGCTACGGGCGCGGCGAAGCGAACGCCGTATGCCCACTGCTGCGGCGGCATGGCCACGACGTAAACGCCAAGAAAGAGCACCGAGCAGACCATGGTGAGCAGGTACATCTGAGGCGCCACGGGCTCGTGGCGGCGGTAGGAACGCCAGAGGATGATCAGCAGGAGGGCGCTGACCAGATCAAGGGCCAGTTCGGTCCAATCCAGTACGTTCGCCATTACTTCTCACCCCCATCCGCGGGCGCCACAGCGGCGGGCGGGGGCGTCACGCCCGGGTCGGGCGGCGCCGGGTCGGCGGCCGCGGCCGCCTCCCGGGTGACACCTGCCGCAAGATGGGCCCCGCACCCCGTGCAGTAGCCCCAGTCTTCCGCTGCCGGACTGCCGCAGGCCGAGCAGGCGTACCCCCGGTCCCCCGCGGGCACCCGTACGGCCTCGGGCGACTCCACGGGCGCATCGTCCCGGAAGTACCGGGAGAGCCCAAGCTTCTCCATCCCCCTGGAGAGTGGCTTTTCCAGGGGGCTCAATGCCCAATCCAGGGCGTCGCTCGCGTAGCGAGCCAGCCGCGACCCAGTTGACTCCGTCCCCATCTGCCGCAGAAGCTGGGCTGACCGCGCGGAGACTCCCAGCGCCGCAGCCCCGGCCCACGCCGCCAGCACAACGGTGGCGCCGACCGTCACCATCACCTCCGTCACCGGATCGACCGGTTCGGCCCGCCGCAGCTGCGGCGGCACCTGCACCTGCACCGTCTCCAACCCCCCGATTATCCGGTCAGCCGGAGTGGGCGGCTCCACCGCCAGGGAATACGCCTGCTGGTAGACCTTCGCCTCGGCGACCTGCCAGCCGTCAGAGCCGCGCGTCAGCAGCAGCCGCTGGGTGGCGACCCGCTCCGGCGCCACCCCGGCGGCGCGGGCGCCGTCATCGAGCGCAGCGGTGGCCTCGACCAGTTCGCTTTTCCATAGCGTATCCATCCACGGTGCACGCCGGTAGGCGTTGACTGTACGGATAATCAACACCCCAACGGCATCGCGGTCGGCTACGACGGCGGCCTCACACAGGAACTGTGTGGAGACCACCAGCCCCGGGTCGGCATCGTCGGCGCCTATGATCGCTTCGGGCGGATACTGCGACAGTTGTTCGATGAGCGGCGCCAGCGTCGCTTCATCGGACAGGTTCAGGCCGGACCCGACCGGCGGCTGGGGCGTTTCGCCGTCGAACGCGACGCTCCAGCCCCGGACCCTCTCGCCCCCTGAACCGGGCCCCCCTTCCGGGAGGGCGGGCACTTCCAGCGCCGGCTGCTCCAGCAGCCTGACGATGCCCTTCTCCCACGCGCCGTTCTTATACGGCGCCTTGGCCCGCACATAGTACACCCGGTCAAAGAGGCCGCGGGCCACCCGCGCTCTTACTTCTTCATCCGTCCCGGTCAGAATGATCCCGACGCGCATGATGGTAACGAAGCCGTATGTACCATCCTCACCGACGAAGTAGACAGGCGCATACCGTTCCACAGTCGCCCATTTGTAGGGCTGTCCCAGGGCCTTGATAGCAAGCTCCATGGCCTCCCGTCCCAGTTCGCGGCCGGCGGGGTCGGTGCCGTTCAGCATCTCCGGCGGCACCGAACGGATGGGGACCCAGCCCGGCGCAGCTTCGGCTCGGATCGGTTCAGCTCCAGCAGGTGCAGCCAGGGGAACCCAACAAAGCATGCATAAGAGCAACCCGAAAAAACAGCGTCGCATTGCGATGATGCGCCTCCACGCAGAGAGCAATAGGCTGACTGTTCTGCGCATCGCGAATGATTTCCTTTGTGAAGCCGATAACTTGAACGAACACCTGCCAGGACGCCCCGAGGTCGTGGACGTCCCTCACCCATCTGTGTAAAATGGGGGTAACGTAACGTAGGTGGGGAGCGACTATGCCGGATATTCAAGTCTTTGATTCCGCGGCCTTCTTCGACCAGAAGATCGCTGAAGTGGAGCAGAACCTGATCAGCAAGAAGGCCGAAATGGAGATTCTCCTGGCGAACCGGCGCAATCTGGATGCCGCCATTGACACGCTGGCGATCCTCACGCCGGACCATCAGCGCGCAATTCTCCAGGAACTCGTATCGCTCAAGGAAGTGCTGAGCACGACGCTCCGGTCCATATCCGGGCTTGAGTCCGAAATCGAGCTGCTGGCGGGAAAGCTGGGCGCCATGCAGGCCGCCCGCAACCTGCTTCTGCTGCACAACGACAACCCGTAATTCAGGGAGATTCCTGACTCAACATAAGGAGGCGCTCAATGTATGCAGTCCGGACTCGCAGGAAAAGTAGCGCTCGTCACCGCCGCCAGTAAGGGTCTCGGTTTTGCGTCGGCCATGGGGCTCGCCAAAGAAGGTTGCGATCTCGCCATCTGCAGCCGCGACGAGGCGGCCATCGAGGCGGCTGCCGAGCAGATCCGCCAGGCGACCGGCCGCAAGGTCCTGGCCCTCCAGGCCGACGTCAGCCGCCCCGACGATGTGGACCGGTTCCTCAATGCTGCTTTGGAGACTTATGGTGGCGTTGACGTTCTGGTTAGCAACACCGGAGGCCCGCCCACCGGCCAGTTCATGGATCTCGATGACGCGGCCTGGCAGAAAGCATTCGACAACCTGCTCATGTCCGCCGTCCGCCTGACCCGGGGCGTCATTCCTTCCATGAAAGCCCGGGGCGGCGGCCGCATCCTGTACGTGACCTCCGGCTCCGTCAAGCAGCCGGTCGTCACGCTGATTCTCTCCAACGCCCTGCGGGCCGCCGTCACCGGCATGGCCAAGACGCTCGCCGCGCAGGTGGCCAAGGACAAGATCACCGTCAACTGCGTTGCCCCGGGGCGCATCAACACGGAACGAATCGTCTGGCTCGACAACGACACCGCCTCCCGCACGGGCAAGACCGGCGACGCCGTTCGGGCCGAATGGGAGAGCAAGATTCCCGCCGGCCGCTACGGCTCGCCGGAAGAGTTTGCGAACGCGGTCGTCTTCCTGGCGAGCGCCGGCGCTTCGTACATGACCGGCTCGACTGTGCAGGTCGACGGCGGCCAGATCAATAGCCTGATGTAGCGATGAGCCGCTGCCCGATTTCCCTGAAGATCGGTGCTGCGGCCTGCCCGCCGAACTTGCCGTCTTCGACCATGACGACGATCACCCACTGCGGTTTCCACTGGGGCACGTAGCCAGCGAACCAGGCGTGAATCTGCTCGCCCCCGGTCTCCGCCGAGCCCGTCTTGCCGGCGGAGCCGGCGCCCGCCACCCACGCCAGTTGACCCGTCCCGGCGCCTTTGGGCTGCGTGACGCCGGCCAGCAGATCCTGTACCGTCGCCGCTGTCTCTTTTGAAATCACCCGCTGGGGACGCCCCGCCGCAGGTCGCTCAATGACCTCGCCGGCGGGGCTTTTCACTGCCTTGATCAGGCGGGCGGGCGGCAGGGCGCCGCCGTTGGCTATGGCGGAAAACGCCCGGGCGATCTGCAGAGGCGTCACCCGCAGGTCGCCCTGCCCGATCGCCATCTGCACGGCGTTATCGCTGCCGACGGGCGGCACAAACCCCTCGCTCTCTTCGGGCCAGGGGCGCCCCAGCACGCCGGTGGCGGCGCCGAAGCCGAACAGCTCGGCGGCCTCGCGCATCGGCGTGACGCCCAGCCGTCCGACGCCGACCTGCGCAAAGACGATGTTGCACGACTTGGCCATCGCTTCGGCGAAGGTGAGCCAGCCGTGGCCGGCATCGGTCACTTTCCAGCCGTTCAAATCGGCGTGGCCGTCGCAGTGGAAGCGCTCGTCGGGCTTGACTTTGCCGGCTTGCAGCGCGGCCGCCGCGATGATCGCTTTGAAGACGGAGCCCGGCGGCTGGGGCTCCAGCGCTCGGTTCTTCAAGGCCGGGTCGTTCGGCTGCAGATCATCGCCGTAGGCAAAGTCGGGCCGGGAAGCCATGGCCAGCACTTCCCCGGTGGACGGGTCCATCACCACCGCTGCGGCGGGCCGGTCGTCCTTTCGGCTGTCCAGGACCTCCTCCACCGCCTCCTGAAACCGCTGGTCGATGGTGGTAACCACCCGGTACGGCACCTTGCCCGCCGTGGGCACAAATGTCCGGATGCCGAGCCCTTCCAGGGCCTGACCCCGCCCGTCCAGCCAAGCCGTTAGGGCCGGCACGTCGCTGCCTTTCAGCTCCTTATCGAAGGCCAGTTCCAATCCCCGGGCGCCGCCGCTGACATTGGTGTAGCCCACCAGGTGCCGGGCGAGAGCGTCCGGCCCAACCCGGCTCAGCACCGGTCCCGCAGCGATGCCGGACAGGCCGGCCTCCTTCACCCGCAGGCCTTCCGCCTCAGCGAGCTCGCGCCCGATGCGCAGCCAGCCGGGCTGCTTCTGCGGAAAGTCGGCCAGCAGTTCGATGGCCGGCACTCCGAGAATCCGGCTCAAGGCGCGCGCCTCCGCCTCGGCATCATCGAGCAGGGCCGGGAAGACGGCCACCTGCCAACTCTGGTGCGGGTCTGTCAGGGGCTCCTCATTCCGGTCAAGGATCAGCCCGCGCCCCGGCGCCAGCGGCAGCGACAGCGTCCGCTGGTCGTGAGCGATTCTTGTGTACGCCACGTTCTTGGTCACCTGCAAATGGTAAAGCCGCCCGCCCAGAGCAGCCAGCAGCAGCAGGCTGATGACGCTCAGCCAGACCACCCGGCGCCCGAGTTGCACGCCCATGATCGATCCACCTCAAGAGGTAGCCTCCCCCGGAAATGGCATGCCTATACATAATCCAGCCCCCATAATGCCAGCCTTGGCAGCGAACTACTCTACGGAGCAATCTCTATATTGATAGTTGGAGGGTCAAACTGATGCGTCTGCACCCCAAACGCTGGTCTCTGGCAACGAAGTGGAGCCTGATGCTCACGGCTCTGGCCCTGGGACCGCTGCTGGCCGTAATCAGCTACAGCTTTCAATCGGCGTCGGCAAAGCTGCTGGCGCAGACCGTCACGTCGCTTCAGCAGGGGGCGGCCGACGGCGCAGCCAGCCTCGATGATGCGCTGGCGGAGCGGGTGCGGCAAGCCCGATTCCTGGCGGCCCTGCCTTCGGTGCGCGACTTCGCCCTGGCGCCGGCGGGAAACCGGGGTGCCCTGCGGGCCGCCGTTACGTCAGACCTGCGGGGGCTGCAGCCCGCGTACTCGTACCTGCAGTCGCTCGACATACTCGATGCGGAAGGCTTCATTCTGTACTCCACGGCCGGCCATGCGGGTTTCGAGCAGGATCAGCCCCTGGCCATAGCCACCGACGCCGGTCAGGTCTACGTCGGCGGCCTGCAGAAGCAGGCGGGGCGGACCGAGGCCGCGCTCGTGATCGCGGTGCCGGTCGGCAACCAGGTCGTGCTGCGCACGGAGACCTCCTCACAGTTCCTGATGCAGCGGGTGGGCCGTCAGAACGTCATCCGGAGCCTGCTGGTCGATACGGAGGGCCGGATCATCGCCGCCAGCCGGGGCGTGGCGGCAGGCGGAACGGCGGCGCTTGATAACAGCGGCCGGGTGATCCTCCCCGGGGGCGAGGTGCTGTACGCCCAGGCGGCGACGCTGGGCACGCTGCCGTGGCGCTTCGTGGCAGGAGTGCCAGAGGCTCAGCTGGTCCGTGACATGAACGAGCAGAAAGTCCGGGTGATCATGCTGGCGCTGGGGGCCAGCGCCATCATCGGGGTGGTTGCCCGCCTGCTGGGCCTGAGCTTCACCCGCCCCCTCGCCGACATGGCGGCCGCCACCCAGGCGCTGGCAGCGGGCGACCTGACCTATGAAGTCAAGCCGACTGCCCGTATGGATGAGGTCGGCCGACTGCAGAACGCCTTCGCCGAAGCGTATCAACAGTTGCGGCGGCTGGCTGCCCGCATGCGCCTCTCCTCCATTTTGGTGGCCGAGGCGGCGGGGCACATGCATGCGATGGCGGGAGAGACCGAGCACGGCCGCTACCCCATGACAACTGCATCGGAAAAGCTGTCGATGGTGGCGCAGGACCTGGACCGGCAGGTGGCGCACTTCAAGGTGTAGATGTGGAAAGGGCCGCCTGCTTGACTTGCAGGCGGCCCTGGGAATTTTGGGACATTGATTTTGCCGCGGAGACGCGGAGTGCCTTCCGCGTCCTCCGCGGCTGTTCTACTGCCCCGCGTTCGCACGCGCCTTTTCGATGTTCGCTTCCTGCTCATCGAGCGTCTTCGCAAAATAGTGCTCCCCTGATCCATCTGCCTTCGCCACAAAGTACCAGAAGTCATGGGCTTGCGGATAGAGGGCAGCCTTCATCGACGCGAGGCCGGGCGCCGCGATGGGCCCGGGCGGGAGGCCCGCCTGGCGGTAGGTGTTGTACGGCGACTCGATCTCCATGTCCGCCGCCTTTAAATCCTCCTCCGGCCCCAGGCCGGCGGCGTAGCGCACGGTGGGATCCGCGTCCAGCTTCATGCCGATCTGCAGGCGGTTCAAATAGACCCCGGCGATCACGGGCCGCTCGCCGGCAACCTGCGCTTCTTTTTCGATGATCGAGGCCAGGATCATGACCTCGTGCACGGTCAGGCCCACCTCTTTGGCCCTGGCCCGCAGATCGCTGCCGAAGTTCTGCTCCCACCGGGCGAACATCATGGCGAGGATCTGCTCCTCCGTCACGCCCGGCTTATAATCGTAAGTAGACGGGAAGAGATATCCCTCGAGGGGCTGCGCCAGTTCCACACCCGAAGGAAGATACGACGCGTTCAGCTTGGACACGGCCGCCGCTTTCTGGAACTGCTCCCGCACGACAAGGCCTTTCGAAGCAAGCAAGTCGGCCACCTGGGCCACCGTGAACCCTTCGGGAACCGTGAAGCGGCGAACCACCGTTTCCCCGCGGCTCAGCTTCATCAGGATCTGATCAGGCGTCATGCCGGCGTTCAGCTCGTACTCGCCGCCCTTGAGCTGCGCGTCCAGCTTCCGGTACCTGGCGAAGTACCGGAAGAAGTTCGCATCCTTAATAACGTGAACCTTCTTGAGCAGTTCGGCGACTTCCCGAGTGGAGGAGCCGGCCGGAATCTCTACATAGACCGCTTCGGTCGAGCCTGGTCTCACCGGTTCCAGCATCCCGGTTACCCACCGGAATGCCACCGCCCCCGCGAAAACGAGCAGGAGCAACATCATGAGGGGCGCCATGCGGCGTTGCTTTCCCACTGCCGGCAACCGTCGCCCTCCTTCGTCAAGTTGCTGCATCTAACGACATGTTACGCAAAAGCCGCGGAAAGCGAGAAAGGAGCCCCCGGAATTGGGCTCCTCGCCAATACTACTTGTCCTCGCTCTCGTCGTACTCTTCCTCGTCAAGCAGTTCTTCCCAGGCCTCGGCGACCCGCTCGAACTCCTCTTCGTCTTCGATTTCAACGAGAACGTCTTCGCCGTCTTCCTGGTCAATGCGCAGGATCACAGCTTCTTCGGCCTCCTCCTCACCATGGAGCGGCAGCAGGATGGCGTAGTCCTTCTCGTCAACCTTGATTACCTGTACGATGGAAAACTCGTGCTCGTTGCCTTCTTCATCGGTCAAGACGATGACTTCTTCGTCACCGTGGTCGTGATCATGCTCATGGTCATGGCTCACCGGAGACCACCTCGATTCACAAGATACCCCCATAATACTTCAGGGGAAAACCCATGTCAAACCAGGAAACATTCCGTAACCTTCCAGCCCTGCACTTCTTCGCTATTCGTTTGTCTTCGCCCCTTCTCGCGCCCGCCGGATGCTGAGCGCATCCAGAAACCCCTGTAGAATGACCGCAGCCGCGATTTTGTCGATGACCTGCTTGCGCTTGGCCCGGCTGACGTCCGCCTGGAGCAGCACTCGCTCCGCGGCGATGGTCGTCATCCGCTCATCATAGGTTTCCACCGGCAGCCCGGATTCCGCCTGCAGAGCCGCGACAAACGCCCGGGTGATCTCGGTCCGGGGGCTGTCGGTACCGTTCATGTTGCGGGGCAAGCCGACCACCCAGCGCTCGACGCCGTACTGCCGGGCGATTTCGGCCAGCCGGGCGAAATCGTGCGCGGGCGCCTTGCGGCGAATCACTTCCAGCCCCTGGGCCGTCCAGCCCAGTTCGTCGCTCAGCGCCACACCGATTGTCTTATCCCCCAGATCAAGTCCGCCGATACGCATACAGAATCATCTCCCCGCGAGCGGCGCCTTAGGTTCGGGACGGAGCAGGCGAACCAGGGCGAAGCCGCTGAGAAAACCGCTGATGTGCGCCCAGAACGCGACCGTCTGGGTCACCTCGGCAGCCCAGATGGGGGTCAGGCCGCTGAAGAGCTGCATCAAAAACCAGAGGGCCAGGAAGAGCCAGGCCCGCACGGGCACAGCCGGTATGATGATGCCCAGATGAAAGAGCGTCAGCACCCGGGCGCCGGGAAAGCTCAGCAGGTAGGCCCCCAGCACGCCTGCCACGGCGCCAGATGCGCCGATAGTTGGCACCGCCGATGTCGGATTGGCGAAGATGTGCGCGAGATTGGCCAGTATGCCGCACAGCAGGTAAAAGAGTATGTACCGCCCGTGGCCGAGAAGATCTTCGACGTTGTCGCCAAAGACCCAGAGATAGAGCATGTTCCCGAGCAGGTGCATCCAGGAACCGTGGAAGAAGGTGCTGGTCACCAGCGTCACCAGCGGCCAGCCGCCGGTCGCCAGCCAGGCCCTCAGGGCCAGGGTCTGCGTGGGTACTACGGCGAACAGATCCAGCAGGTCGTAAACCGCTTGGTCGGCTGCTACTTCGGCCAGGAAGACCAGGAGGTTGACGGCGATCAATCCCCAGGTCACGTAGGGGCGCCGGCGGCGCCGGATGTTGTCATGGAGCGGGAAAACCATCGCCAATTCCCTCCGGAGTTTACCGCAAGGCGGTCGTGATGTAAATAGGTTGTGCCGCTTCCGGGCGCACATATCCTTTGCGGCGGCGATTCAACCTATGGGTGAGTCTTCCGCGGAGGTGCATAGCTTTGAAACTGAACCAACTGATGACCAAGAACGTCCGCTCTGTGACGCCCGATTCCTCGATCCAGGAAGCTGCCCGCATCATGGCCGACATCAACTGCGGCTCCGTGCCGGTCGTTCAGAACGACAAGGTCGTCGGTGTCGTTACCGACCGGGACATCGTGCTGCGCTCCGTCGCCAAGGGCGGCAATGCTGCCACCGGCAAGGTCTCCGAGTGCATGTCGAGCGATGTGATCACCGCCACCCCCGACACCGATGCCCATGAAGCAGCCCGCCTGATGGCCAGCCGGCAAATCCGCCGCCTGCCCGTGGTGGAGAACGGCCGCCTGTGCGGCATTGTGGCGCTGGGCGACCTCGCGACGGTCAACATTCACGTAAACGAGGCCGGCGAGGCCCTTTCGCACATCTCCGAGCCGGCGCAGCCCGGGGCGCACTAGGGGGTTCCTGCGGGTTCGATCCCCAATGGACTTGCTAGGAGGCACGGGAGTAGCGAGAGCGCTCCCGTGCCTCCGACCGGGCAGATGGAGGGGTGGTGCGGGGAGGGTGACAACCCTCTCCGCACCTACCTCCCCCTGCCTGTTGCGATGCAGTGCGCCGCGTCACGGCGGACAAGCCGCCGTGCCCGTGGCAAGTATAGTTTATACATTGAAAAGAAACGGGGGTGTGCTACCCCCGCTCCTGACCCTGCAGATATGAACGTACCAGTTCTTCCAGCAGTTCGTCGCGCTCCAGGCGCCGGATCAGATTCCGGGCGCCCTGGTGGCTGGTAATGTAGGTCGGATCCCCCGACAGCAGATACCCCACGATCTGATCGATGGGGCTGTATCCTTTCTCCTTAAGCGCTGCGTAAACCTTGCGCAGTACCTCGCCGGGATTTCGGTCTTCCGGTTTGTTGCGCCAGAATACCGTCTTATCGTTTACCTCGGGCATCGGATCACCGCCCCCCAAAGAGGATGTGTACGCATGCGTATTCTCCCCCCTGCCGGACGAATCCTTTCACAGGGAGAGCGAAAACTGACGGTTCGCTGCCGGCTTCTGTTTGCAGCGGCGGCGCTGGCCCTTGTGACAGCCGCCTGCGGCCGTCCGGCGCCGATTCATCCCGGGGGGCAGTCGCAGCCGCCGCCGCTGGCTCAGCCGGAAGCGGTGGCGCCCGCCGAGCCCGAGCCCGAGCCGGCGCCGTCCTCCGCGCCGAAACCCGTTTTCCGGGCCGGAATCTGGCTCGACAGCCGCTGGGCGGAGCCCGGCGTGACGGATGAGGCCGTGGATGAGCTGGTCCGGGATCTGGCAGCCCGGGGCATCACCGACCTGTACGTGCGGGCCGGCTCGTTCCGGGCGGACGGCACCCTGGTGCTGCCTGAGGTAACCCGGGTCACCGCACTCCGCCGCGAAAGCGAACGCCGGGGTCTGCGGCTCTGGGCATGGGTCCCGGGGCTACGGCACCGCATGGACTTTTCCGCCCGCAAGACCGTGGATACGGCTGCTTCATCGGTCGTCAAGCTTGCAGCGGCGGGATTCGACGGCGTTCAGCTTGACCTGGAGCCAACGCCGGATGACGATGCGGGGTACCTGGCCTTGCTGGAGGCCGTGCGCGGCGCCCTGCCCAAAGGCAAGCTCCTGGGCGTCGCCACGCACCTGGTCCGCCCCCACCCACCCCGGGCGGAATGGTCGGCGGACTACTTCGCCGAAGTGGCACGCCGCGTCAGCCAGGTGGCGGTCATGGCCTATGATACCTACGCCGCCGCCCCGGAAGAATTCCGGTCAATCGTCGCCTACCAGACGGAGATCGCCCTGGACCGAAGCCCCGCCGGCACTGAAGTGATCATCGGCGTGCCGACCTACGAAGATCGGACCGAGCGACACACGCCTGAGACCGAGCCGACCTGGGCTGGCTTCGCCGGCGTGGCCGACGGCTTTCGCCAGGCGGACCTGAGCGGACGGGTAACCGGGTGGGCCATCTACGCCCATTTCACAACCAGCGAGGCCGAATGGCGGCTCTTTGCGGACCGGCCCCGTTAGGAGCCGCCACGGCCGACGCCACCGGGCTGCCCATTGGTGTGGACAGCGGTGATTGGCGTAACTGAGGCTGCTAATGTGGGGTATCGGAGACATTTTGCCACGGAGTGCGCGGAAGTACGGAGGACACTGAATGGGACAATAGAATGGCCGCTGCGTGATTTCGCAACGAAACCAACGCGGATTTCCGGGCAATAGCCTACGGTAAAGGACTTGTTATATTATATTTGATTATTAAATGGATAGCAGATCCCAAAAGGGACGTCAGACAAGACCCCGAAACACATTTTCTTCCTGTTCCTATCCGCGTTTCCAAATCCGCCATCTGCGAAATCTGCGGCCATATCACATTCCCACTTCCACCGCCGCGATTCCGTGTCTTCTTCCGCGGATTCCGTGGTAAAAATCCATTCCCATCCCACGTTGAAGGCCCGTACCTTGACAGAAGCCCATCCGGCACGAGACCGGATGGGCTCCTTCGCTATTGTGTTACCGCTGCCTTCCGCTCCGCCTCCCGGGCCTCGAACTCGCCCCGGGTGATGCCCATGACGACGATGTCGTAGTACCGGCCGTCCCGGAAGAGCGCCTGCCTGCGGGCGCCTTCCCGCACGAAGCCGACCCGCTCGTAAGCAGCGATGGCCCGCCCGTTGAACTCGAAGACGTGCAGCTCCACCCGGTGCAGGCTCATGGCACCGAACCCGTGGCGCAGGATCAGCCGGAGGGCATCCTGCCCGTAGCCCCGGTTCCAGACCCGCTTCTCCCCGAGAAAGATGGTGAGCATCGCGCTCTTGTTCCGCTCGCTCACCCGCCAGAGCCTGACGGAGCCGATCAGGCGGCCGTTCTTCTCGACGATGCCGAAGTCCGGCGACCCGCCGAGCCACTGAAAGAAGATCAGAAAGCCCAGCAGCAAAGCCGATGGCGGTTCCCCGCCCAGCTCTTCAAAGAGGAGATAGGCGACCTCGGGATTGGTCATGAACCGGCGCAGCGCCGGTGCGTCGCCGGGCTGCAAGGGCCGTATGCCGATTCGCTCACCCCAGGTCGTGCCTGCCAATCCGGGTCACCTCTCTTCCCGCGCTACACGCCGGCCTGCTGGCCCACCAGCCCGGGCACCGCCTGCAGGGCCTCGCCCAGCTTCGCGGGGTCCTTGCCGCCGGCGGTAGCCATGTCCGGGCGCCCGCCCCCGCCGCCGCCGCAAATGGTTGCAACGGCCTTGACCAGGTTGCCGGCGTGGACTTTCTTACCCGCCAGGTCCCTGGTTACCGCAGCGACGAGATTCACCTTGCCGTCGCTGCTGACGGCGCCCAGAACCACCACGCCTGAGCCGATCTTATCGCGAATGGCGTCGGTCATATTACGCAGGTCATCCATGGTTGCGACCGGCGCCGTGCCCGCCACGACCTTGATGCCGCCCACGTCGCGCGCCTTGTTAATCAGTTCATCAACGCCGCCCGCAGCAAGCTTCGCCCTGAGCTGTTCCAGTTCCTTCTCCAGCTCACGGATGCGCCCCCGCAGCTGCTCGCCCGCCTGGGCGTGCTTCTCCTGGGCTTCCGCGAAGAACCGGATGACGCCGCCGCCCGTCACAGCCTCAAGCCGCCGGACGCCACCGCCGATGCCCGACTCGGAGACGATTTTGCAGTAGCCGATCTGTGCGACGTTCCTGACGTGCGTGCCGCCGCAGAGCTCCCGCGACCAGCCGTCGCCGACCTGCACCATGCGCACGGTGTCGCCGTACTTCTCGCCGAAGAGCGCCATGGCGCCCAGCGCCTTCGCCTCGTCAATCGGCATCTCCCGCCAGGAGACGTCCTCGGACCGCTCGATCTCGGCGTTCACGATCTCTTCGACCCGAGCGATCTCGTCGGCCGTCATGGGGCCGGTGTGGGTAAAGTCGAAGCGCAGCCGCTCCGGCGCCACCAGCGAACCGGCCTGCTGGACGTGCCCGCCCGCTACTATCCGCAGCGCCTTGTGCAGCAGGTGGGTCGCCGTGTGGTTCTTCATCGTCGCGAGCCGCTTGGTCTCGTCGACCGCCGCGGTCACGCTCTGGCCGGCTTCCAGGAAGCCCTGCTCAACCGTACCGATGTGCAGCCAATGGCCGGAGGGCAGCTTCTTGGTATCCTCCACCGCCACCTTCAGGCCCTGTGCCGTCAGCGTGCCGCTGTCGCCGACCTGGCCGCCGCCTTCGGCGTAGAACGGGGTACAGCCCAGTACCACGACGACGCTGGAGCCGCTGCCGGCGCCGGTCGGGTTACCGTCCTCGTCGAAGACGCCCAGCACGGTGGCAGTGCAGCTCAAGTTGTCGTAACCCATAAAGGCGGTCTTCGGGGTATCTTCGAGGTTCGCCGAAATGCGGGTGAGGCTCGCCTGCACGTAGGAGACGTCCCGGGCCGCCTTGGCGCGGGCCTTCTGCTCGGCCATCGCCTTCTGGTAGCCGACTTCGTCGACCGTGAAGCCGTGCTCCCGGGCGACGTCCCGGACGATATCGAGCGGGAAGCCGTAGGTGTCGTAGAGCACGAACGCCTCGTTGCCGTCGACGGCGGTCCGGCCGTCCTGGCGCATGGTCCGCAAGATCTCCGCCATCCGCTCCATGCCCTGCTCCAGCGTCCGGAAGAAGCGCTCTTCTTCGCGCCGGACCTCATCTTGGACGATGGAGAGCTTCTCGCGCACTTCAGGGTACGCATCGCCCATTACATCTGCGACCGACTGCGCCAGCTGGTGGACGAACGGGGCGGTGAAGCCCAGCGCCCGCCCGAAGCGGACGGCCCGCCGCAGGATGCGGCGCATCACATAGCCGCGCCCTTCGTTGGAGAAGCGGACGCCGTCGGCGATCAGGAACGTGCAGCAGCGGGTGTGGTCGGCAATGACCCGGAACGGCACCGCATCCGGGCCGACTTCGTACTTCTTGCCGGACATCTGCTCGATCTTCGCGAAGATGGGCAGCCAGAGGTCGATCTCCCAGTTGGAGTAGACGCCCTGCATGATCGTCGCCATGCGCTCCAGGCCCAGGCCCGTATCGACGCCCGTCCGCTCCAGGGGGAACATGCCCTCCGGCGTCTGGTTATATTGCATGAAGACGTTGTTCCAGAACTCGCGCCAGCGGTCGCAGCCGCAGGTGTCAACGCGGCAGCCCCGGGGGTCGTCGCACGCATGCTCGGCGCCCATGTCCCAGAAGATCTCGGAGCAGGGGCCGCAGGGGCCCGTATCGCCCATGCGCCAGAAGTTGTCCTTTTCGCCCAGGCGGACGATCCGGTCGGCCGCGACGCCGACTTTCTTGTTCCAGATTTCAAAGGCCTGGTCGTCATCTTTATAGATGGAGACCCAAATCCGGTCGACGGGCAGGCCGAGCCACTCGGGCGACGTGATGAACTCCCAGGCGTAGTCCAGGGCGTCGTCTTTAAAGTAGTCGCCGAAGCTGAAGTTGCCCATCATCTCGAACATGGTGTGGTGGCGGGCGGTGAAGCCGACTTCGTCCAGGTCGTTGTGCTTGCCGCCGGCGCGGACGCACTTCTGAGCCGTCACGGCCCGGGTGTAGTCCCGCTTCTCCATGCCCAGGAAGGTGTCCTTGAACTGGTTCATACCTGCGTTGGTAAAGAGCAGGGTCGGGTCGCCGTGGGGCACCAGCGAGGAACTGGAGACATGGGTGTGGCCCTTGGACTTAAAGAAATCAATGAATGCCTGCCGGATCTCGTTGCCGGACATGTACCTGGGCATCGCGTGCAAACCTCCTTGATAAATACACAAGACCCCCGCTCCTGACGCCTTATGCAGGCGCCAGGGGCGAGGGTCACACGCTCGCGGTACCACCCTGATTTTTCGCTCGTGCCAGTGATACCGGCCTGGCGGGCCGTCCCGCTTGAACTCGCGGGCCCCTCGGGGGTGGCGCCGGTCGCTTCGCGCAAGGCGCCCTTTCAGCCCGGGGGGCGCCCTCTCTCGTGCGGATGCGGCAGACCGTACTTCCCGTCATTGGGTTCGTTATCCTGGATAATACATCTCTGCATGTCAGCTTGTCAAGGCGCAGGAGAACCGCTTCCAGTCACGAAGCGTCTCATAGGCGAGGAGTTCAGTCAATGAGGAGTGCATCATACCATGTTGGACTATAACGATCTGGCGGCTGAGTATGCCCGGCATCGCCGCGTCCATCCCCTGGTGCTCAAGAGCCTGCTCGAAGACGGCCTTGTGAACGCCGACGCCACCGTACTGGAAGTGGGCTGCGGCACCGCCAACTACATCACGGCGATTCAATCGGCCACCGGCTGCTCCTGCCACGGCATCGACCCGTCGGTGGAGATGCTGCTTCAGGCGGCCCGCAAGGGCTTCCCGATTTCGCTGGATGAGGCGCGGGCCGAGTCTCTCCCTTTCCCCTCCGAAGCCTTCGATCTGGTCTTTTCGGTCGATGTGATCCACCACGTGCAGGACCGCCCCGCTTACATGCGGGAGGCATACCGGGTGCTGAAGCCCGGCGGGCGCTTTGCAACGGTGACCGACTCGGAGTGGGTAATCCGCCACCGGATCCCCCTCACAGCCTATTGGCCGGAGACGGTGGATGTCGAACTGCGCCGCTACCCCGCCATGGCCGATTTGGCCCGGCAGATGAACGACGCGGGCTTCGGGGCGGTCCGGGAGGCGCTGGTCGAGTTCCCGTGGGAGCTGACGGATGTGGGGCCGTTCCGGGATAAGGCGTTCTCCAGTCTGCATCTGATCGGTGACGATGCGTTCCGGCGCGGTCTGGCCCGCCTGGAGGCCGACGTGGCCCGGGGTCCCGTGCCATGTGTTTCGTATTACAGTCTGCTGTGGGGGAGCAAAGATGTCTGATCGGATGCGGATTCTGGATTCGCTGCTGCAAGCCCTGGAGCCCATGGGGGAAGTGATCGCCTGCTGGGAGGCCGGCTCCAAGGCGACGGGCCGGCTTGACCAGTATTCGGACCTCGACCTGCAGCTGTTGGTGGAAGATGGCGCCGTCGATGCTGTACGCCGCGCCGCGGAGCAGGCGCTGCAGCGCCTGGCGCCGTTCGCGAAGCGCTACGAGCTCCCCCGGCCTTCGTGGCATGGGCACTGGCAGGCGTTCTATCAACTGCAGGGGTTTGATCCGCTGCTGCTGGTGGACCTGGTGATCATGGAACGCAAGGCGCCGGCCCGGTTCCTGGAGCCGGAGATCCATGGCGTTCCCACCGTCTACTTCGACAAGGAAGGGCAGATCAAGTCCGTCCCGACGGATGCGGCGGCGTTCGCCGAGAAGCTGAGCCTGCGGCTGCCGGCCCTGGAGGAGCCGATGGAACTCTTCCACCCCTTCGTGGAGAAGGAACTGCGCCGGGGGCGGGAGATTGACGCGATCGTCTTTTATCAGTCGTTTGTGGTAAACCGGCTGGTGGAGGCGCTGCGCATGCGCTACAGCCCGTGGCGGTACAATTTCGGGGCGCGGTATTTGCAGTACGACCTGCCGCCGGCAGTCTATGCCCGGGTACGGGAGCTCTATTTCGTGGCGGGGCCGGCGGAGTTGGCGGAGCGGAAGGCCGCGGCCCTGGCGTGGCTGCGGGAGACGCTGGCGGAGCTGAAAACGCTGGACTTCGTCTCGCTGTTGGAGGACGCGCGCCGATGAACGGCACTTTACAGTATGCTTCGCTTTCAGCCTTCCTCGACCACTGGCAGGGCGTCCGGATGATCACCCTGGAACTGCTGTCGCGGTTCAGCGATACTGACCTGGGCTACAGGCTGGTGCCGCAGTGGCGGACCGCCGGGGAGATTTTCTACCACATCGGGGGCCACCAATACTTTGTGACCCGCGGGGTGTTTCTGCGTCGCTGGTGCGACCTGCCTGGGGAGGTGTGGCCGGACGAGAAGTCGACCTCAGCTTCCACCGTGGCGCTGCACCGCTGGCTGTCGGAGACGCAGGCGAAGGTCGCCGGGTGGGCGGCGCAGGCCGATGAGGCCTGCCTGACGGACCTACGCGGCGACAACCCCTGGCACGAGGGGATTCGAGGCTGGCTGCTGCTCCATCATCCGTATGAGGATGAGCTTCACCACCGGGGGCAGCTCTACGCCATCGCCCGGGTTCTGGGCAAGGTCCCGCCCATTGCGTTTGCCGAGGAGTACCCCGCGTACTGGGATTTGCGGAAGGGCCGGTAACTTTCAGCGGCAGCCCGATTTTTGGCTGCCGCTTCTCATTTAGCTGGTGCGGGCCGGCTGTGGGGCGCTGACAGGGTTACTGCCGCAGCACAATCATGAGCATGCCGCCGAACAGTAGAGCGGAGCTGGCCCAGACCATGTGGCTTGCCCGGAACTGCCGCTCCAGGAGCAGCGGGGCCAGCAGGAACGTAAACCAGGGCGTCGTATTCCGCAGGGCCACAGCTACGGGCACCGGAATCCGGGCCAGTGCCAGGTTCACGAAAAGGGTGCCCGCGGCGGCGCCCAGACCGGCCACCCACAACTCCCAGTGCGTCGCCCGCAGAACGGACCATGTCTCCCGCCACCGGCCCCGGAGCAGCGCCCCGACCGAGACGATGACCACCACTGCCGCGGCCTCGGTCAGGGCAGAAATGAGCGCTGACGGAACCTGAGCCAGCCCTTCCTTGCGGCAGATGCTCGCCAGGGAGAAGAAGAGTGAAGCCAGGACGGCCCATGCCACGCCGGGGTGAATCCACCCCGCCCCGGTCTCCGGCTGAAGATCGCCGCGACGCGCCTCGGCGGTCAGGAGCCCCAGGGAGACCAGAATCGCGGCCATGCCGCCCAGGGTCTGCAGGCTCAGCGACTCCTGCAGGAAGAGGTAGCCGAACGCGAAGGCAAAGAGCGGATCCATGAGCCGCACCATAGCGGTCCGCGGCCCCCCAATCGCCCGGATGGCTACGGTAGAGATCAAGGAGCCCAACCAACCCGCGAGGGTGCCTCCGGTGAGGAACAGGGCCATGCCGCTTCCGGTGAGGGGCGGCAATTCGGCTCGCAACCACTGGAACAGGGCGATCGGCGCAAGGCAGAGCAGCGCGACAAACCCTACCGCCGCGAGCGCCTGCTCGGAGGAGGCGCGCTGCAGGCCGCGATGCATGAAAATGCTCCAAAAAGAGAAGCTGAGGGCCGCGGCCATTGCAAAGGATACGCCGACCATCCTGTCCCCCCTACACAGGCAGTGTCAACTCCCGCGCCAGATTCTGGAAGAACTGGCCTGTTACCATCCTGGCCACGCTGCCCAGCATCCGCTGGCCCACTCCTGCCACCAGCCCGCCCACGGCTACATCCCAGGACATAGACACACGGGTGGCGTCGCCTTCGGGCTCAAAGCGGAAATGGCCAACGCCCCGGACAAAGCCGGGGGCGCCTGCCATACTAATTTCAATTCGATATTCCTGCTCCTGAACCTTGTCCATCAGACGCAAACTACCGGAGTATTTGCCCTTGATACCGCCGACCCCCAGGCTGAAAGTGGCCTGGTAAGTATCCGGACCGGACTCCGTCAACTGTTCGCAGCCCGGGGTGCAGCGCGCCAGGGCGGCAGGATCGGCAAAGAGCGCCCAGACTCTGGCAACCGGGGCTGCGACCCGTTCCTCGCTGGTCAGTTGCATCTTCATCACTCCTTCACGGGGACTGGGACCAGGCCGCTCGGTGCAGTCACGCCAAACTCCTGCCCCATTGCCAGCAGTGCGGTGCGAGTCGCCGGGCTGATGGTCACGCCTTGCTCCCGCTGCCGGCCGGCCTCTTCTGCCGCCCGTACGCCGGGCAGGCGCAGCGGGGGCTCCCCCGGCGCCACCGGCGAGGACCTTACCCACGCGGCCAGACTCTCCATGCGCCGGGCAAAGCGCGTAGGCTCCATGTATCGGGCAATATCGATGGCGATGAAGAAATGGCCGGTTCGCTGCGGACGATCATAGTCAGCAAAGAGAGAGCCGACCTCGGAAGTGATGCCCGCCCCGGTCAGCACGCCGGTCAGCACCTCCACCACCAGCGCCAGACCCAGCCCCTTGTGCCCCCCATTGGGCAGCAGGAAGCCGCCGTCCAGCACGGCCGCCGGGTCGCGGCTGGGCACACCGTGACGGTCAGCGGCTACCCCCTCGGGCAGCAACTCGCCCCGGTTCAGGTAATCACGGACCCTGCCCACAGTAATCTGGCCCAGCCCCATGTCCAATGAGAGTGCAGCCTTGCCGCCCTGCCCCGGGACCGCAACGGCGATCGGGTTCGTGCCTACCAGCCGCTGAGCCCCTCCCGGCGCAGCCAGGAGCGGCGTCGAGTTGGAAAAGGCCACCCCGAACATGCCTGCGGCAGCAGCCTGCTCGGCATACAGCGCGCCCATTCCGAAGTGGGTGCTGTCCGTGACGCCCACGGCGCCCACGCCGGTCTCCCTGGCCTTGGCAATCGCCAGGTCCATGGCACGGGCCGCCATGAGGTGTCCGGGCCCGTGGCCGGCGTCCACCAGGGCGGTGGATGGCCCATTGTTCAGGATTCGCAGTTCCGCCCGCGGGTCGACCAGCCCTGACCGGATGCGCCTGACCAGATTGGGAGCGTGGAGGACGCCGTGGGAAGGCAGGCCGCGCAGGTCCGCCTCGACCAGCGCCTCTGCCAGCCGGGCCGCCCCGGCGGGCGGCAGTCCGACCCGCTCGAAGACGGCGGCGACGTACACCACCAACGCAGACGCAGGGATGCGCTCATGAACAGGCACTGTCATAGGTCCTCCTATGCCGGCTCGAATTGAGGCAGGGTCACTTCCGGGGTGACATCGGCAAAGGTCACCCGCACGGGCATCCCAATGCGAACCTCCTCCGGAGCAATGCCGCGCAGGTTGGTCATCATTCGGACGCCTTCCGCCAGGTCGACGAGGGCCACCACGTAGGGCGCCTCCTGCTGGAAGGCATCGCCGGGTGCGCGGTGGATGATCGTAAAGGAGTAGACATGCCCCCGGCCGGAGGCCTCCACCCACTCCACGTCCGCAAAGCATTGGCTGCACCTGCTCCGGGGATAGAACTGGTGCTTGCCGCAGGCGGTGCAGCGTTGAATCATCAGCCTGTGCGCGCGGGCGGCGTCCCAGTAAGGCCGGCTGTCAGGATCAACCACCGGCAGCGGCTTGGCGTATTCACTCACAGCGCTTCCCTCCCCAGGATGACGGTGGCTGCCGTGCTCAGTTGACCGCCGGTGCCGTGGGCCAGGGCCAGGGAGACCCCCGGCACCTGCCGCTCGCCGCACTCGCCGCGCAACTGGCGTACCGCCTCAATCAACAGGAAGATGCCGAACATACCGGGGTGGCAGTAGGAGAGCCCGCCGCCGCTGGTGTTAAGCGGAAACTCCCCGCCGGGAGCCAGGCGTCCGCCGGAGCAAAAGCGGCCGCCTTCACCTTTGGCGCAGAAGCCGAGGTCTTCGAGGCTGAGCAGGACCGTAATGGTAAACGAATCGTATATCTGGACCACATCAATCTGGGCAAGGGTCAGTCCCGCCCGGGCAAAGGCCAGCCGCCCTGACTCCCGCGCCGCCGTCTCCGTGAGTTCCGGCATGTTGGTGATGGCTTCGTGCGTCATGGCCGTGCCGGTGCCCAGAACGTAAACCGGCGCCTTGGGCAGGGCGCGGGCACGCTCGGCGCTGGTGACGATGACGGCGCCGCCGCCGTCCGTGACGAGGCAGCAGTCAAGCCCGTGCAGCGGCGTGCTGATGACGGGGGAGGCAAGCACCTCGGCGACCGTGAGCGGCGTCCGCTTGATCGCCTTCGGGTTCAGGGCCGCCCATTGCCTTGCTGCCACCGCCACTTCAGCCAGTTGCTCAGAAGTCGTGCCGTACAGGTGCATGTGCCGGGTCGCCGCCAGAGCGTAGCCCGAGAGCGGCAGTGCGGGGCCATAGGGCACCTCGAATTGGTAGCTGAACTCCGGCGCCCGCCCGCCCAGGGAGCGGGTCTTGCTGGAGTACTGGGTGGAGCCGTAACAGATGAGCACGGTGTTGCAGAGCCCCGCCCGGATGGCCGCTCCTGCGCGCTCCACAGCGGCCTCGAAGCCGGAGCCGCCGATATTGGTGCTGTCAATGAAGGCCGGCCTGATGCCCAGGCACTCGGCCACCAGTACCGCCTGGCGCTCTGCGTAGGGATAGCCGGAGACCATGATGCCGTCCACTTCGGCCTTGTCCATGCCGGCATCCGCCAGGGCTGCCGCGGCGGCCTCCATTTGCAGGGAGAGCACTGTCCGGTGCGGCGTCCTGCCCAGTTCACTCTCGGCGACACCGGCGATGCAGACCTGGCCGCGCAGGTCGTAGGCGCTGTACAGATCGCGGTTGCTCACGCGCGCACCTCCGTGGCGCCGGTCCACGAGCGCACGACACTCGCCCGTTCCAGCGCATCAATATCACCCATGCTGTAGCCATGCTCCTGCAATATCTCCCGGGTGTGCTCGCCCAGCAGCGGCGGATGCCGCCGGACAGAAGCAGGGGTCTGACTGAGCTTGACAGGAAAACCCGTAGTCCTGACGCTCCCCGCTGTAGGGTGCGGCACTTCCAGTACCATCTGCCGGTGGAGCACCTGCGGGTCCCGGAAGACCGCCTCCAGGTCCTGAATGGGGCCCATGGGGACGCCTTCGGCCCAGAAGAGTTCCTGCCACTCGGCGACCGTCCGCTGCGCAAGCAACTCCTGCAAGGCTGGGATCAGCGTCGCCCGGTTGACCACCCGGTCCGCATTGGTCCGGTACCGGGCGTCCAGGGCCATCTCCGCTAAGCCCAGGCACTGGCAGAGCCGCTGGAATTGCCGGTCATTGCCGACCGCCAGGTACATCTCTGCATCCTTGGCCCGGAAAAGCTGGTACGGCACAATGCTCGGGTGCGTGTTGCCATAGCGCCGAGGCTTCACCCCGCCCACCAGGTAGTTGGAGGCGAGGTGTGTCAGCAGGCTGACCACTGACTCCAGGAGCGAACAGTCCACCCGCTGGCCTTCACCGGTGCGGCTGCGGGCGGCCAGGGCCAGCAAAATGCCGTGCATGGCGAACATGCCGGTGCTCAGGTCGGCCACGGCAATGCCGACCCGAGTGGGGCCGCCATCTGCCGGACCGGTGATGCTCATCATGCCGCACATGGCCTGGCCCAGCACGTCATATCCCGGCAGGTGGGCATAGGGCCCGTCCCTCCCGAAGCCGCTGATGTTGGCGTAGATCAGGCGCGGGTTGAGCTTTCGCAGCACCGTCTCATAGTCCAGGCCCCAGCGCTCCATGGTGCCCTGCTTGAAGTTCTCGATGACCACGTCGGCATCGGCCATGAGGCGCAGCACCACCTCCCGGCCCTTGGGAACCGAAAGGTCCAGCGCCATGCCCCGCTTGTTTCGGTTACAGAAGATGTAATAGGCGCTCTCGCCCGGATAGCCGGGCGGGCCGGCCTCCCTGCCCACAAAAGGCGGGCCCCAGGTACGGGTCTCATCGCCGGCAGGCGGCTCCACCTTGATCACATCTGCGCCGTGGTCGGCCAGCATCATGCTGCACATGGGTCCGGCGAGCACGCGGGACAGGTCGACGACCTTGAGGCCTTCAAGGGCTCCGCTCACTGGACTCCCCTCCTAGGTCACCGACTTGATCATATCTCCCGCGATGATCAGCTTCTGGATCTCACTCGTTCCTTCGTAAATGCGGGTAATGCGGGCGTCGCGATAGAAGTGCTCAATCTGGTAGTCCTTGCAGTAGCCGACGCCGCCATGCACCTGCAGCGCCTTGTCCACCACCCGGCCGTAGGTCTCGGTGCAGATGAGCTTGGCCATAGCCGCTTCCCGCTTGGCCGGATGCCCCTGGTCAACCAGCCAGGCGGCATAGTAGGCCAACGCCCGGGCCGCAGCCGTCTCTGCCGCCATTTCGGCCAGATGGGCCTGGATGAGCTGGTACTCGGCAATGGGCTTGCCAAACTGCTGCCGCTGGACGGCGTAACTCAGGGCCATCTCCGTCACACGCTCGGCGGCGCCGCAGCACCGGGCGCCAATGCCTACCCGTCCTTGCGCCAGGGTCTTCAGGGCGGTTACATAGCCCTGTCCCTCCGGCCCCAGGATGTTCTCAGCCGGGATTTCGCAGTTATCGAAGACCAGTTCCGCCACATGGGAGCCCCGCAGGCCCATGGTCTCCTGATAGCGGCTGATGGTGAAGCCAGGCGCGTCCCGATCGACGATGAAGGCCGAGATGCCCTTGGGCCCCTTGCTCTGGTCGGTCACGGCAAAGACCGTGAAGACCTTGGCCAGCTGCGAGTTGGTGATGAAGTGCTTGGTGCCGTTCAGCACCCAGCGGTCGCCCTTGCGCTCGGCCCGGGTCTTGAGGCTGGCGGCGTCTGAACCGGCATCGGGCTCAGTCAGGCCAAAGGCGCCAATCCATTCGCCTGTCGCCAGCTTGGGCAGGTACTTGCGCTTCTGCTCCTCGCTGCCCAGCTGCACAATGGCCGTCGTGCCAATGCCGCAGTGGGTGCCAATGATCGACGTAAAGCCGGCATGAGTCCGGCCTAGCTCTTCGTAAACCAGGGCTTTCGCCTGCATGGGCAGTTCCAGGCCACCGTACGCTTCGGGAATGGAGAGGCCGAAGAGGCCCAGGTCGCCGGCCGCCCGCAGCACCCGCTCCGGAATCTGGTCCTCCTGCTCAATCTGCCGCCAGATTGGTTCCACTTCCCGCTCACAGAACTCCCGGACCAGGTCCTTGAGTTGCTGCCAATCCTTCGAGATTGCAAAGTCCACAGTGTTACCTCCCTTGAAAACGTGGGGCACGCTTTTCGAGAAAGGCAGCCAGCCCTTCCCGGGCGTCTGCGCTGCTGAATGCGACGGCCTGCGCCAGCCGTTCCAGCATCAGGCCGGTCCGCTGGTCGGCATCGGTGGCGGCCAGGGCGGCCGCCTTGATGAGGCCGAGCGCCAGGGGGCCTTTGGTAATCAGCCTTTGAGCGAGGGCATGGGCATCGGCCAGGAGGTCAGCGGGCTCGGAGAGCCGGCTGACCAGCCCAATGTGCAGCGCCTCGGCCGCGTCAATGATCTCGCCGGTCAGCAGGAGGTGCTTGGCCCTGCCGAGCCCCAGCACCCGCACCAGCCGCTGGGTGCCACCTGCGCCGGGGATGATGCCAAAGTTGACCTCCGGCTGCCCGAAAGCGGCGGTGGTGGCGGCAATGCGGATGTCGCAGGCAAGCGCCAGTTCACAGCCACCGCCCAGGGCGTAGCCATTCACAGCGGCAATGACCGGCTTGGGCAGCCGCTCAATCTTGTCGTACACTTCCTGCCCCAGGCCGCCCAGCACATCTGCCACGGTCCGTTCCCGCATGTACGCAATGTCGGCCCCGGCCACAAAGGCCTTCTCCCCGGCCCCGGTGATGATGACCACTCTCACGGCGTCATCGCTCCGGGCCCGGTCCAGATGCTCTCCCAGAGCCAGCCAGACCTCCGGGTTGACCGCGTTGCGAACCTGCGGCCGGTTGATGGTCAGGGTCATGATGCCGTCGGACAGCTCCGCGATGATGCTCATGACCCTGACCCCTCCCGGGTGTAGTCGTAGACGCCCTTGCCCGTCTTCCGGCCGAGGCGCCCGGCCTTGACGTACTTGATCAGGAGCGGACAGGGCCGGAACTTCTCGCCCAGCGTCTGGTGCAAATACTCCAGCACCTTGAGCCGGACATCCCAGCCAACCATGTCGCCCAGCTCAAACGGGCCCATGGGGTGGTTGAGGCCCAGCTTCAAGGCCTTGTCGATATCCCGCGCCGAGGCGACGCCTTCCATGAGCATGTAAAAGGCCTCATTGCCGATCATGGCGTTGATGCGGCTGACAGCAAAAGCCGGGAACTCATTGACCTCCACCGGCTCCTTGCCCATCCGGCGGGCGACGGCAAAGGTAACGGCGACGGTTTCGTCAGTGGTCTCCAGTCCCCGGATCACTTCCACCAGCGCCATCCGGGGCACTGGGTTGAAGAAATGCATGCCCACGATCCGACCGGAGATCTGGGTGGCCGCTGCGATCTCGGTAATGCTAAGCGCGGAGGTGTTCGTCGCCAGCACGGCATGGGCCGGCGCCGTTTCCGCCAGGGTGCGGAAGAGGTTCTGCTTGACCGTCATCTCTTCGAGGACGGCTTCGACGACAAAGTCCGCCTGTGCCGCGGCTGCCTCCAGGTCCATCACCGGCTCCAGATTGGCCAGCGTCCGTTCCCGGACCGCCGGCTCCACTTTGCCCAGGGTGACGCCCTTGTCCAGGTCCGCCCGGATGCGGGTCAGTGCCTTCTCCACCTGGGTGTGTGAGATGTCATATAGAAGCGTTCGATACCCACCTGCGGCCGCCACCTGGGCAATGCCCAACCCCATGGTACCGGTGCCGGCGACCAGGATGCATGTAACCTGTCCTGCCATGTGACTCTTGCCTCCTATACCTGTGCCTGTCGGCTCCCGACCAGCCGCTTCAACTCCTCGGTCAGGGCAGGCAGTACGGTCTTGTAGTCGGCAACCAGCCCCAGGTTGGCGCGCCGGAAAATCGGCGCCTCGGCATCCTTGTTGATGGCCACCACGGTCTTGGCGCCGGAGATGCCCGCCAGATGCTGGCTGGCCCCGGAGATGCCCACGGCGATATACAGGTCGGGTGCAATCAGGGTGCCAGTCTGGCCTACCTGCCAGTGCGGCGGCACCCAGCCTGCGTCACAGGCGGCCCGGCTGGCCCCCATAGCGGCCCCGAGCACCCCGGCCAGATGCTGCAGTGCGGCAAAGGCCTCAGCGCCCCCCATGCCCCGGCCGCCCGCGACGACAATGCGGGCCTCACCCAGAGGAACGCCCTCCGTCGCCGCGCAGATCCGCTGGGCAATCCGGCTGACGGCCACCTCCGGGCTCGCACTGAACGGCACGGCCTGCACCGTGCCGGTGCGGTTCGGGACAGCCACCGCCGGGTCCTGAGCGCGTGGCCGCAGGGCCACGACCTGCCGATCGCGCCTGGAGCCATAGGTAGCCACCGCCTTGCCGCCGTAAACGGGACGGAGCCACCTGACCATGCCGCCCTCGACCCGGAAGCCGGTGCATTCCGTGACACAGGCGGCCTCCAGCCGCCAGGCCAGACGGGGTGCGAGCTCGCGCCCCTGGGAGTCCTGGGCCAATAGGGTGATGCAGGCGCCGGCCGCGGTTACGGCGGCCAGGAGCGCATCGCGGTACAGCTCCGGCTGGTACTCTGCCAGAATCGGGTCCGTAACGGCATAGACGTGCACGGCGCCATGGGCGATGGCCTGGGCCGCCGCCTGTGCCGCATCAGGCCCTACCACTGCCGCGTGGAGTTCCCCGCCCAGAGCCCGGGCCAGGGCGGCGCCCGCACTCAGCGCCTCCAGGGCGCCACGGGTTAAATGCCCCCCAGCCGAACCACCATAGACAAGCACGTTCTGCATTGAGTCACCTCCTCAGACAACCCGAAGGGCGCGCAGCCGCTCGGCCAGGGCAAGGCCTCTGGCCGGGCCGTCATCGCCGTCGACGATTTCGCAGCCCGCCTCTGCTGTCGGCAGTGTCAGTTCCTCCAAGATGACGGATGGCTCGAGCCGCCCGCCGTCCAGGTCCAACTCGCCTGCGGCGACCGTCCGAACTGGCTTGCGGCCAGCCTGCAGGAGATCCTTCACCTTGGGCAGGCGCGGAACATTGCTGTCATCATTGGTCACCGTCACTACCTGCGGCAGCCGGGCCTGAACCAGAGCGATCCCGCCTTCCACCTCGCGGTGCAGGCGCACCTCTGCCCCATCTGCCTCCACTCGCCGAACAACCGTCACGCAGCCAAAGCCCAGCTCCTCTGCCAGCATGGGGCCGACGAGGCTCCGCTCAATGTCCGCAGCCTGCCGGCCGCACAGGACCAGGTCAGCACCGCCAATCAGGCGGATCGCGCGGGCCAGGATGTGCGCAACCGCCGGGGCGTCTAGCTCCTGCCAGGCCGGATCCCAGATCCGGACGGCTTCATCGGCGGTCATGGCCAGTGCCCGGCGCAGCACCTCCTCTGCCCCTTTCTCCCCAACCGTCATGGCCGTCACCGTGGCCCCGATTTTCGCTTTGAGCTGCAGCGCCACTTCCAGAGCGTTCTCGGCATAGGTGTCCATGACCAGCTTGGCGCTGCCCTGGACCGGGCGCAGGGTGGACGGGTCAATGCGGAAGTTGCTGGGCGGAATCTCCGGGTCCAGCGTCTGCTTGATACAGACCACAATCTGCATGGCCTCTCCCTCCAGTCGGCAGGCGGCGGGCGCCCCCGCCTTATCTGAACAGGTCCTTCTCAGCGGGCCGCACCAGTTCCCTGGCTGACCCTTCTCCACGGGGATATGAGTAGCCCCGAACAATGGTCACCGGCACTTTGTCGAGCTTGTTCTGTGTCAGTTCGGCCGCCGCGGCCAGTTCGTCGGCCACGGCCAGCATGGTCACTTTCAGTTCCCGGCCTTCGGCATCGTTCATGCCACGGTAGTCCATGATCGGCCGCATGCCTGCGACGCCAATGGCGACATTCGTCTGTCCCAGGCGCCACGGGCGACCGAAGGTGTCGGAGATGATCACGGCGACCTCCACCCCGGTCATCTGCATGAGGCCATCCCGAATCCGGCCGGCCGAAGCGTCCGGATCAATCGGCAGCAGACAGAGCTGCCCGCCGCCCACATTGGAGTGGTCCACGCCTGCGTTGGCGCAGACCAGCCCGTGGCGGGTCTGGACAATCAGCGACCCGCCTGCCATGCGGACTACTCGATCCGTCTCTTGCAGGACCACCTCGACTTCGCGGGGGTCCTTGCCGAACTCGGTGGCGAAGTGGACGGCCAGAGCAGACGGCTCCACGTTGCTCAGGCTCACCAGCCGCCCTTCTGCCTTGGAGATAATCTTCTGGGTTACCACGAGCACGTCGCCGTCCTGAACGCGCATGTCTGCCTGCCGCAAGGCCTGGAGAATCAGCCGGGCAATGTCGGCACCCGGCGTCACTTCGGGAATCCCGGGCACTGGAATCAGCCGTACTTCACCGAGCATGCCGCTTGCCTCCTACCTGTCTGCTCAGGACGATGGCCGCCCTGGCTACTGCCTCCGCCGCCTCCGGCGTGGTCATAAGCGTGTCCATGACGTGGACGCGCAGCCCCCCGTGCAGCTCCGCTGCGGCCGCACGGTCCTGTTCATCCATGATGTACCCGTCCAGCAAGGCTCCGTACCAGGCCGCGATCCCTGCGGCAGTGGCCGTTCCGCCCAGGTCCCGCAGCATGCGGTCAGCCGGCCCCTTCACCGGCTTGCCGTCAATCAGCGGGCTGACCCCAATCACCGGCTTCTGCGCCAGCGCTTCCCGGACGCCCGGCAGGGCCAGAATTGGCCCCACGCTGACCACCGGATTGCTGGGCGGCAGGAAGATGGCATCAGCCGCGGCAATGGCCTCCAGCACGCCCGGAGCGGGCACGGCCCGGTCAAGGCCCTGGAACTCGACCCGGTGAATTGCCGGCTCCATGCGGTGCTCAATCAGATAGGACTGAAAGTGCAGCCGCCCGACGCTGGTCTGCAGGTAGGTGGCGACGGGCTGGTCGGTCATGGGCAGCACTCGGGCCCGAACTCCCAGGCGCTGCCGCAGCAGATCAGTCACCGCCGTAAGCGACAGGCCCTGGTGCAGGTACATGGTACGGAGCAGGTGCGTGGCCAGGTCCCGGTCGCCCAAGTTGAAGCAGGGGCGATGCTCGTAGTACTGCGCCATCACCTGCTGGGTGACGAAAGTATCCTCCCGCCAGCCCCACTTACGGATGGGGTCCAGGACCCCGGCCAGGGTGTACAGGTTGATGTCGATGTCCGGCGAGATGTGCAGCCCATACATGTCGAGGTCGTCGCCGGTGTTGACGACCACAGTCACCTGCTCCGGAGGGATAGCCCGCACTAACCCGGAGACAAAGCGCGAACCGCCCACTCCACCGGCCAGCACCACATACATGCGCGTCACCTCTGTCCCAAGGCCTGAAACCAACCGGTCCGGTCGGGCACCAGCCGCTTCAGATCGATGCGGCGGAGCCATTCACTGGTGGCTGTCCTCTGCCTGAGTGTGGAAAAGAGAACCAGGTCGTGCGGGTGATCAAGGTCCAGCGCCAGGGAGCGGACCTGGCAGAGCCGGGTTTCGGCGCCGGCTGCCCGGGCGGCTTCCACATGGCGGGCGGAGCTTATGGCCCCGTAGGCAGGAGCGATCAGACCGGCCGGCTGCATGAGCAGGGCGCCGGTCCCCCGGTCATGGGTCGGGGCCACCACCAGGCTGGGCGTCCGGGGAGCCTGACTCACCAGATCGCGCAGGTCTTGCGGTGTCACCAGCGGCACATCCCCCGGTACGATCAGCACCCCGCTGGCGCCACGCCCGATCGCCGTGCGGATGGCGTCAGACAGAGCTCCGTTCAGCGTCCCGGCCGTGTCCGGCCAGCACTCGGCACCGAGTGCCCTGGCCCGGCGGGCGACCAACGGGTCGGCGGTGGTGACTGCCGTCAGTTCAGCCACCTCGCTCCGGCGAAGTGCATTCAGCACGTCTTCCAGCATGACCAGGGCCAACCGGGCGCGGTCTTCGGGACCGAGCAGTTCGGCCATGCGGCCTTTCGCGTGCCGGAGTGGCTTCACGGGAACGATCGCGGCGAGCATGCCGGTCGCCTAAGCCTTGCTGCGGGCGACGGCCGCGAACATTGGCTGGTGCAGAAGCCGCTGGGAAATCGACATGGCCACCAGGCTGCTGATGCCCATTTTGACCATGTTGAACGGCACCAGGCTGATCGCCATGGTGGCCGCCTTTGCTCCGCTGATGCCGTGGGGCGGCAGGAACAGATAGATATTGGCCGGTACCATCACCAGGGCGGCAGCCACCACGCCGGAGGCCGTCGCCACGGTGGCCCGGAAGAGGCTCTGCCCGGGACGGTAGAGCGTCCCGGCCACAATAGCCACGACCGCGGCCACGGTGAAGTTGGCCAGGTACCCGATCAGCACAAACTTACCGCTAATCAGCATCGCCAGGACGTTCTTGAGGGCAGCAATGGCCAGGCCGGCCACCGGGCCCATCAGCAGGCTGCCGACGACCACGGCAATGTCACTCGGGTCATATTTCAGGAACGGCGGGAAAAAAGGCAGGGGGAAGCTGATTAGCTTCATGAGGACGGCAGCGATGGCACCCAGGACGCCCACGCGCAGAACGGTCTTCAGATCCACGCCGATACTCCTCCTCCGGGATTGGGCGGGTTCCCCCACCTTCCGGTGGGGGAACCCGCAGATCTAGCTGAAATGCGGCACGATCTCGTTGATCAGCGTGTCGATCTGGTACGGGTCAGAGCTGACCGGACCAAGGACCATGTAGGTGCAGCCGTTTTCGGCCAGTCCCTCCAGCCGCTCAATAATCTCGCTGGTGGTGCCGAGCATGTAACACTCCTGGAGATGCTCGTAGGAGCGGCGCTCGCCCATGGCCCGGACGAAGTAGGGCTGCTGGACGGCCAGGGCGTCCTCCCGCTTCTTGAACGGGGTCAGGTGGGTGAAGTTGCAGTGGCCGAAGACTAGTTCGTCGGGATTGCCGCCGGCCTTCTTGCACTCCTCCCGGATTAGCCCCCAGTCCCGGATCAGCCATTCCTGGGTGCCGGAGCACCGGGAAAGCCAGTTCTTGTGCTTCAGAATCCGCTTGACCACAGAGGGATGGATATAGCCATAGGTGTCGTGAATGTCGGGGTCATCTGTGGGGTCGGGCACGCGGGCGCCGCCTGCCACCCAGACCGGCGGCATCGTGCCAATGTGGGGCTGGATGGAGACCTCGTCAAAGTGGTAATGCTTGCCGTGGTAAGAGGCGATCGGTTTCTCAAGCAGCTCTTTGACCGCGTCCAGAATCTCGTCCGTCCGCCTGCCCCGCTCTTCAATGCGGGTACCGGTCACGTCGTACTCCTGCTTGTGCCAGCCCGGCCCGGCGCCCAGTTCAAAGCGGTTGCTGCTCAGCACCTGGATGGTGGCAATCTCCTTGGCCAGCAACACCGGATTGCGCACGGGCAGCACCAGAATGCCAGGCGCCAGCTTGACGTTGCGGGTGACAGCGGCGGCATAGGTGAGCATCTCCATCGGCTCCAGCCAGGAGCCGCCATAAAGGCCCGGCGCCACCAGCAGGTGGTCGATAACCCAGATATCCACGCCCGCGTGGTCCGCCTTGACGCACCATTCCTTCAGGTAGTGAGCGGGCTCCCAGGTGTTGTCCTGGGGCCACGCGAAGCTGGGAAGCCAAACGCCAAACTTCATCTTTGCCTTGCCCATGGGAAATGCGATCCTCCCTGCAGTGACCTACTTTTTGAAGTAGCGGATCTCAAAGGTGACGCAGCCGACCGGCACACTGTAGGGCCCATGCAGCATCCCCGGCGGGCGGCAGGCGTACATGCCTTCGGTGAAGGTCTTGCCCAGGGTCTTGTCAATCAGGCCGCCCTTGACGATGTAGACCTCTTCCCAGAACTCATGCAGCAGCCGGTCAGAGGTCTCCACGCCCGGCTTGAAGTAGAGCAGCCGGGTATGATCCCCGCTCTCCTCATCCATGCTGAGCACCCGTTCGTAGATGCCGTCCGGGTAGCCCGGCACCGGCTTCCACCCAATCTCCTGCTCGGGGTCGAAAAACTCGAACTCCGGCTTGCTAAAGGCCATCTCTGCTCTCCCCTTCCCTTTGAAATGAAACAAGAAACCCGCCGTCTATTTGATGTAGTTCAGGGTCCGCACCCGGTAGGCGCAGCGCAGGGTGCGACCACGGCGGGGATCTTCCAGGTGAACCGTAAATGTGGGCGACGGCCGGAAGTGGCCGTCCAGAACCGGCAGGGTCCCGGAGTAGACAGCCGCCCGGCCCAGTGGCTCCCGCAGGCTGTCCCTGACGTACTGGAGAATGTCCGCCGGCGTCATCATGGCCGCAAGGCGCCCCTCCTGGTACAGCACCTCGGGGCCGTCATCGCCGATCCAGGAGCGGAGGATCAGCTCGTCCCAGTGATCGGCCACGTCAGCCAGCCGCCAGACCTCCCGGGAGACGGTCTTGCTGCAGAGCTGCTTGGCCCGGGGAATATCGGTCATTTCGAGCTGGCGGTCGGTGTGATCGCTCCCGACGCCAATCAGCAGCTCCCCCTGGTCGGTGAAGAGAACGAATTCGGCCTCGCCGGACGTCGCGTCGCTCAGGACCGTGATCTCATCTGCCGTGGTCAGCAGCTCCGGCGTACAGGCGAACAGCGTGGGCACCCGTTTGGGCGCCGGAATCCCGTGGGCTGCCAGGTCGTCGATGTGCGCCTGGACGGCTGCCCGATTTCGGCCGGTGTACCCGGCCATGATCAACTTGTCGACCTGGACCGCCCGGTCTGTGCCATCAAGCCTCAGCGTGAGCGTGGACACGTTGCCCTTCCTCCTTTACCGGCTCCGCAGTACTCGATCTTGAAGGGGCGGGAACTCAGCCCGGCAGCTGCGCACCAGACCCGGGTCGACGGTGGCCGTAATCACCGCCGGACGCTCGTTGCCGGCGGCGACGGTGGCACCCCATGGGTCGACCACCATGCTGTGCCCCAGGTACTGCTTCCCCTGGTTGATGCCTGCACAGTTGCAGGAGATGAGGTAGGCCTGGTTCTCAATCGCCCGCACCTGGTTCAGGGGGATCCAGTGGTGCAGGCGGGGGTAGGGCCACGCTGACACCACGAGCAGGAACTCGGCGCCCTGCTCCACTTGAGCCCGATACAGCTCGGGGAAGCGCAGGTCGTAACACGTGCTGATCCCCACCGTGCCGAACTCCGTCTTCGCCGTAACGACCTGGCTGCCAGGCGTCAGAATCCGGGTCTCGGCGGAGCCATAGCCAAAGAGGTGGATTTTGCGGTAGGTGGCGAGGAGCTCCCCGTTGCGGTCAAAGAAGAGGCTGGTGTTGTAGAGGTGCTCTCCGTCCGCTTCGACCAGGCTGCCGGCCAGAAGGTAGGCCCCCTTCCGCCGGGCCGCTTCGGACATGGCGACGGCGGTCTCGCCGGAGAGCATTTCGGCGTCCGGGGCGTACCGGTCAAAGGAGAAATACCCGACGGTCCAGATCTCCGGCAGCAAGATCAGGTCCGCCTCCGGCAGTTCCGCAATCATGCTGGTGACCCGCCGGAGGCGGTCGGACCTGGTCTCATGATCCGGCACCTCAAGCTGAAGGGAAGCGATTCGCACTGGTGACACCTCCTCATACCATGGATCTGTGTGTGACTCGCAGTGTATTGTATACAATCCACAGTTTAAACTTTTGGATATTCTTTCGTCAATAAGTTTTCTGCGATTGGCTCAAGAAGCCTCGCCGATGAGTGCGCCGAGGTGCGTCGATCGCTTTCACTTTGCGTCGGAGTCGGCCACAGGTTACTTCGTCGATTGTATACGATACACCGCGGGAGGCGGAGAGCCGCCTCCCTTTCGCTTCCCCTACAGACTGGCCAGTGCCTGGTCGAGCGCTGACTGGAGCGCCCGGGTCGCATACACCTGTGCAACCTCCCGGCGGTAGCTGCCGCTGGCATGCAGATCAGACGGCGGATCCATGGGTTGGACGGCAGCCCTGGCCGCCTCAGCCAGCAGGTCCGAAGTCAGTACCCGACCCTTGAGCAGTGCCTCGGCCGCTTGTGCGCGGTGCGGCAGATCGCCCACGCCCGAAAAGACGAGCCGGGCCGCGGCACAGGAACCCCCTTGGTCCAGAGCAATGCCTGCCGCCACTCCGACCATGGCAAAATCGCCATGCCGGCGCGCACACTCCAGGTAGGCCCACCCGCTGCGGGGCACCGGCGGTGGCACTCGCACACCGGTAATCAGCTGGCCCGGCGCCAGGGCGGTGGTCATCAGACCCAGGAAGAAGCTTCCGGCCGGGCACTCCCGTTCCCCGTCGGCCCCCGCGATCAGCACGGTGGCCTCAAGGGCGACCAGCGCCGCCGGCAGTTCAGCCGCAGGGTCGGCATGGGCGACGCTGCCGCCCAGGGTACCCCGGTTCCGGATGGCGTTGTGCCCAATGAGGGAAGCAGCCTGCGCGAGCAGCGGCGCCCGGTCCCGCACAAGGGGCGAAGCGGCCAACTCGCGGTGGCGGACCAGCCCGCCGAGAGCCAGGCCCCCGTCCCCCGTCGATTCGATCTCCGCCAGGCCTGGAATCCGTGTGATGTCAACGAGATACGCAATCCGGGAGAGCCGCAGGTTCAGCACCGGCAGCAGGCTTTGCCCGCCGGCGAGGGGCTTGGCCTCGTCAGGGTGCTCGGCCAGAAAACGGAGCGCACCCGTCAGGCTTTCCGGGCGCACATAGGAGAAAGGCGCTGGCTTCATTGGGCACCCCCCCGGATCAGCTTTAGCACCAGTTCCGGCGTGACCGGGGTCTGGTCGACCCGCGCGCCGAACGGGGCAAGGGCGTCCGTAACGGCGTTGGCAAGGCAGGCTCCAGGCGCAATGGCGCCCCCTTCGCCGACACCTTTCATGCCCAGGGGCGTGATCGGCGACGGGGTGTGCAGCGAGACCACCTCCACCGCGGGGGCCTCGGCGGCGCTGGGCAGCAGGTAGTCAAGGAACGTCCCGGAGAGAAGCTGGCCATTCTCGTCGTATACCAGGTGCTCCAGGAGCGCACCGCCGATGCCCTGGACGGTGCCGCCCACAATCTGGCCATGGACGATCATGGGGTTGATCACGGTGCCGCAGTCGTCCACGACGACGTAGCGGAGGATCTGCACCTCCCCTGTGGCCGGATCAACTTCCACAACGGCGGCGTGCAAGGCGTTGGCAAAGGCGCCGGTGCCCGGCGCGTTATCAAAGAACTGCGTCGCCTCGAGGCCGGGGCCCAGGTCCGCAATCAGTTCCGCCCGGTAGTACGCGGTGCGGGCACACTCCTGCAGGCTGACGGCGCGGTCGCCTGCAGCAAAGCTCCCCCCGGCGTAGGTGATCTCCTCCGGTCTGCACTCCAGAATGCGGGCGGCGATGCGCTCCAGCTTCTGGCGCAGGGTACGGCTGGCGCCCATGACGGCGCCCCCGCCGATCACCGCGCTCCGGCTGGCGAAAGTGCCCATGCCGTACGGGCTGACAAGGGTGTCGCCGTAGACCACCTGAATTTCGTCAATGGGGATGCCCAGTTCATCGGCCGCAAGCTGCGCCAGGGTGGTCTCCAGCCCCTGGCCGTGCGAGTGAATGCCGGCGGCAATCCAGACCTTGCCCTGCGGGTCCATGCGGACCGTGGCGCTGTCAAAGCCCACCGTGACGGGCAGGCCCCGCTTGGAGAACTCGGCCAGGGCATGGGCGGTCTGCTCGGTGTAGTTGGCCAGCCCAATGCCTATCAGGCGCCCCTGCTTGCGGGCTGCGGCTTGCTCGGCGCGCACCCGGTCGTAGTCCAGGACTTCTTTGACCTTATGCACGGCTTCGACCAGGCTCCCGGAGTCAATGAAGAGGCCGGTGGCGGTCGTGTAGGGGTAACTGTCAATGAGGTTCTTCAGCCGCACCTGGGCCGGATCCAGCCCCAGTTCCCGGGCCAGGTCATCGACCGCCCGTTCGACGGTGAAGCAGACCGCAGGCCGGGCCACGCCCCGGTAAGGCCCCAGGGGCGTTTTATTGGTGCAGACAGTCAGAGACTCAAACTGGTAGTTGCGGATCATGTAAGGGCCGGGCAGGTTTCCGGCGGCCATGCCGCTCTCCATGGATGCCGTCCATGGCCAGGGAGAGTACGCGCCAGAGTCCACCACAATCCGGGCTTTCACACCCAGGATAGTCCCGTCCCGCCGCGCGGCCACCTCCACGGTGTGCAAGTGATCACGGGCGTGAATGCTGGTGAGGAAGTCCTCCCGCCGGTCGGCGATCCACTTGACCGGCCGCCCCAGCAGGCGAGCCAGGTAGGGGATGATCACTTCCTCGGGGTAAAGGCAGCACTTGATGCCGAAGGCGCCGCCTACGTCCGGCGCAATGACCCGAAGCTGGTTTTCCGGGAACTGCAGCAGTTCCGCCACCCCTGAGCGAATCAGGTGCGGCACCTGCGTCGATGTCCACAAGGTGAGGTTGCCGGTGGCGGCGTCATACTCCGCCGCGCAGCCGCGTGTCTCCATGGGCACGCCGGTATGACGCTGGTTCCGGTAGGTCCGTTTGAGAATGAGATCTGCCTCCTGAAAGGCTCCCGCCACATCCCCAATCGTCGCTTCGCGATGCAGGAACAGGTTGTCGCCCCACTCCGGATAGAGCAGGGGAGAGCCTGGCTCCAACGCCTGCAGGGCATCAGCCACGACCGGCAGCGGGTCATAATCGACCAGGACCTGCTCCGCGGCATCTTCGGCAAGGTACCGACTCTCGGCGATGACGGCAGCGACCGCTTCGCCCTGATAGCGCACGGTCTCGGCCGCCATGACCGGCCACTGGGGCGACCGGAAATTCGGGTAGCGAGCGGTGCCCATAATAGGTCGGAGCTTCTCCCTGACCTCCTTGCCGGTGACCACCGCGACCACACCGGGCAGCGCCCGCGCGGCCCCGGCCTCCACGCCCAGAATGCGGGCATGGGCATAAGGGCTGCGAACAAAGGCGACGTGGAGCAGCCCGGGGAGCTTCAAATCCCCCACGTAGCGGCCCCGACCGGTCAGCAGCCGTGCGTCTTCCTTGCGCAGAACTCGGGCGCCCAGGTACCTGGCATTCATCTCTGCGCCGCCTCCTCTCGCAGCCGCCGGGCGGCCAGCTGCACGGCGCTCACGATCCCGGCGTAGCCCGTGCAGCGGCACAGGTTGCCGCTGAGTCCCGCCCGGATTTCCGCCTCGGAGAGGTCGGGCTTCTCTCGGAGCAGGTCAACAGCCGCCAACACCATGCCCGGCGTGCAGAAGCCGCACTGCAGGCCATGGGCCTCCCGAAAGGCCTGCTGCACCGGATGCAGCTCGCCGTCCGGCTCCGCCAGCCCCTCAATGGTGATAATCTCGCTGCCATCGGCCTGGGCGGCCAGCACCAGGCAGGAGCGCACGGCGTGGCCATCCATCAGCACCGTACATGCGCCGCAGACACCATGCTCACAGCCGAGGTGCGTGCCGGTCAGGTTCAGATCCTCACGCAAGAAATCAGCGAGCAGGAGACGGTCGTCAACCACTGCGGTGACCTGGCGACCATTGACCATCATCTGTACCCGCACACCCACGCCCCACTCATCCTTTCTGTCTCTAGAGCCCCAGGTAGCTGGCCCGTATCGCCGGGTTGGCGAGCAATTCGCGACCGGTCCCCGCCATCACAATCCGGCCGGTCTCCAGCACATACCCACGCTGCACGACGCTCAGCGCCACTTCGACGTCCTGCTCGACAATGACCAGGCTCAGCCCATCACGGTTGAGCTGCTGCAGGCTCGCAATCAGCTGGTCCACCACAATGGGCGCCAGACCAAGCGACAGTTCGTCGATCAGAAGCAGCCTGGGCGCTGCCATCAGCCCCCGCCCGATGGCGCACATCTGCTGCTCGCCGCCGCTCATGACGCCGGCCAGCACCTTTCGCTTCTGCGCCAGGGTGGGGAAGAGTCCATATACCCGGTCCAGCTCCCGCTTGAGCTGAGAAATGGAAGCCGTCCGGCTGAACGCACCCATCCTCAGGTTCTCTTCCACGGTCATGCCGCCAAACAGGCGGCGGCCCTCCGGGACCTGCACAATGCCGGCCCGCACCTGCGCCACGGTGCTCAGGGCGGAGATCTCGCTCCCGTCAAGGAGTACCTGCCCCTCCGTCGGCCGCAGCAGGCCGGCAATGGCCCGGATGAGGGTGCTCTTGCCGGCGCCGTTGGCGCCCACCAGGGCGACCAGTTCCCCCGCGCCTACCGTGAAGTTAATCCCACAGAGCACAGGGATTTCGCCATATCCGGCAGACAGGTTGGACACCGTCAGCATCTAGGCACCTCCTCGGGCGGCGTGTTCGGCGGCGACCTTGGCGTACCGGTCGCCCAGGTAGGCCCTGATCACGCTGGGGTCTGTGACCACAGCCGCCGGGGTGCCCTCCGCAATCTTCTCGCCGTGGTGCAGCACCACTACGCGGTGGGAGACGGACATGACCGCCTTCAGCACATGCTCGATCAGGATCATGGAGACGCCATAGGTGCCGTTCACCTCACGGACCAGGTCGATGACCTGCTCCATCTCCTTTTGGTTGAGGCCGGCCATCACTTCATCCAGCAGGATGACCTTGGGCTCCATGGCCAGGGCTCTGGCCACTTCCAGCCGCTTGCGCTCGGCAATGGAGAGGGCGTTTGCACTGGCCTGGGCCTTGTGCCCCAGACCCGTCCGCCGAAGCACCTCCTCCGCTTTGTGCCGAGCGGCGTGAAGGGAGAGCTGCCGCTGGTTCCCGAACATCGCGCCAATGGCCACATTCTCCAGCACGGTGAGACCCTTCAGCGGCTTCACAACCTGGAAGGTGCGGGCAATTCCCTGCCGGGTAATGCGGTCCGGCGAAAGCCCGTCCAGGCGGTGACCTCCAAAGAGGATGCGCCCACTGCTCAGGGGGTGGACCCCGCTGATCAGGTTCAGGAGCGTCGTCTTGCCCGCCCCGTTGGGGCCAATCAGGCCCACGATTTCGCCGGAGCGAACCGCAAGATCGACGTTGTGAACGGCAACCAGCCCGCCAAAGGAGCGGCTTACGCCCTGGCATTCAAGAATGGCCGTGCTCATGTACCCCCGCCTCCCAGCCGCTCCCGGACTGAAGCCAGGCCACGAATCAGTCCGCCCGGGACAATCAGGGTAATGGCCATGATCACCATGCCGAGAATGCCCAGATGCCAGTGCAGAAACTTGCCCCAGATCAGATCCGAGAGCATTTCCAGCAGGAAGCCGCCCATCACCGGCCCAATCACGGTGCCCATTCCGCCCAACAGCAGCATGGTGAAAGCCTTGAGCATGATCAGGACGTCAAACATGGCCGGCGGCTCAATAAAGGTCTGCCGGTAGGCATAGATGCCCCCCGCCAGCCCTGTAATCACGGCGCTGACGGCCCAGGCCAGGATCTTGTAACGGATGGCGGGAATGCCCAGGACCCTGGCGGCCTCCTCATCCTCCCGGATGGCTTTCAGCCCATACCCCCAGCGGCTGCGGGCCACCAGCCAGCAGACGAGGGTGGCGGCAATCGCCAGCGCCAGCATGGCAAAGTAAAAGAAGGTGGATTGAACCTTCGGCGGTGCTGACATCAGGGGGAGGATGAACCCCTTGCCACCGCCGGTCCACTCGCTCAGGTTGGTGATCATCTCGCGTGTGCCCAGGCTGACCCCAAGGGTAGCCATGGCAAAGTAATGGCCGCGCAGGCGCAGGACCGGCAGACCCACCAAGACTGCGTAGAGGCCGCAGACGAGCCCCGCAACGGCCAGCGCCGTGAAAAAGCTGAAGTGCAGCCGAACCATGGTCACGCCGGTGACGTACCCGCCCAGCCCGAAGTAGACGACGTTGCCAAAGGCGGCGTAGCCTGTGTAGCCGACAATCAGGTTGAGGCCCTGGGTAATGGCGGCGTACATGAAGATGCCGGCAGCCACTCGCATCCAATAGCCGGTCAGAACCCCCGGCAGTGCCAGCAGCACGGCCAGAGCCACTGCGGCCCCGAGGGTCGGCAGGAATCCCGCCACAGCATAGCGCTTGCTCATCCGTGTGCCTCCCCGAAGAAGCGCTTCCCGAGCAGTCCCTGCGGCCTCAAGATGAGCAGCAGAATCATCAGCGCAAAGCTGATGGCAGACTGCCAGGTGGCGCCGAGCGCCTGTACGCCCAGTACCTCGACCAGGCCAAGGAGCAGGCCCGCCAGCACCGCTCCGCTGATGCTGCCCAAGCCGCCCACAATGGTCACGATAAATGCTTTGAGCGCCAGCTCTGAAGCGCTGAAGGGCTGGAAGGCGACAATCATGGAGAGCAGTGCACCGGCAGCGCCTGCCCAGGCGGCGCCCAGGCCAAATGTGACTGCGTGGACCGTGGGGACAGAGACGCCGATCATCTCCGCGGCGCCCGGATCGAGCGCCGTAGCCCGAATAGCCTGTCCCACCTTGGTCCTGGCCAGAATCAGGTCCAGGACCCCGGTCAGCCCTACCGCGGCCAGCAAAGCTGCCAGCCGCAGGTAGGTGACCGTGCCGCCGCCCACCGTAAACCCGGCGGCGGACCAGGAAAGCTGGATGATCCGGGGGTCAGGGCTCCAGATGGCCACCATCGCATTCTGAAGTAACAGGTCGAGGCCAAAGGTGAAAGTCAGGACCATCAGTAGGCTTTTCATCACCCGCGGCAGCAGCCAGCGCTGGACGGAGAAGCCCATGAGGAAGAGCGCCAGCATGACCGGCGGAATGGTCAGGAACGGGCTGATTCCCAGGGCTTGATACAGCGTATAGGTCAGGTAGGCTCCCAACACGATGAAAGAGCCGTGCGCCATATTCAAGATGTTGCTAACGCCCCACACCAGCGAGAAACCAACACCGATACACGTGTACAGGCCTCCCAACAGTATGCCGCTGAACACGCCCTGCAGGATCATGGCTAATTACCCCACAGCGGCTTGGGGAAGACCGGCTTCGCCTTCTGGATCTTCTCCGGCCAGATGAGGACCGGCTTGCCGCCTTGGATCTGGATCACGCTTACCGTGGCGGCCGTGTTGACGCCCCGGCTGTCGTACTTAATTGGGCCAAAGAAGGTCTCGGTGTTCGTTGCCGCAAGGACGTCGCGCACGCGGTTGACATCCAGGGTTCCGGCCTTCTCCAGGGCCAATTGCAGGACAAGGCCCGCAGCGCTGGAGCCGGCGACGTTGTAATTGGGCTCATAGCCCTTGGCGGCCCTGAAGCCGTCGTAGTAGTCCTTGGCGGAGCCGAAGACCGGGCCGGTCCAGGCCATGTCCTTGGTCCACCAGTCCGAGCCAATCACGTTCAGGGCATCTGCACCCAGTGTCTCCGTGAACTGCGGCAGCGCCGTCGGCACCGGGAAGACCACAGCCGTGGGGTTGAACTTGAGCTCTTTGGCCTGCCGGATCTGGGCCACGGCGTCATTCATGTAGCCGGTGCCCACCCAGACATCCGGGTTCTTCGCCTTCACCTGGGAAACCAGAGCGGAGAAGTCCTTGGCATCCTTCGGGTACTTTTCGTACAGCACGACTTCCATGCCCACGGAGGTGGCGTACTCCCTGGCGGCCTCGGCGACCGTAAGCGGGAGGAGATCATCCGGGGTGATGATGGCTACCGTCCTGGGCGCCGGGCTCATGATCTTCAACATGTCGAAGATCGGGTTCAGGTTGGTGCTGGACAGCGGCAGAATGCCGAACAGGTACTTGTAGCCGCGGGCGTAGACTTTATCCGAACTGGCCATGGGCGGAATGTTGATCACCTGGTACTTCTCGGAAATGGTAGTCGCCGCCGAGGAGATGCCGCTGCCGAAGGGACCCAGGATAAACTTGACCCCATCCTCGGTGATCAGCTTCTCGGTCAGCTTGGAAGCTGTGTCCGAGTTGCTCTGATCATCGTAGTAGATGATCTCAACCTTGTACTGCTGGTCGCCAATCTTGATGCCGCCGTTCTTGTTGACGGTATCCCGCCAGAAGTCGTAGCCATCGCGCACATACTTGCCTTCCGCTGACAGCGCGCCTGTCAGGCTGACGGCTGCGCCGATTTTCAACACCTGCTCCTTCGCCTGGCCGGCCTGGCCCCCGGCGCTGCTGGGCTCCTGCTTGCCCCCACAGGCGGCCAGAACCCCCACAAGCAGAAGCAGCATCACTGCCAGCCCTTGCTTCACCCGCATAGGAATCACTCCCGTCCCCACGTCTCTGTCCTGCATGCAAACCAGCTCACTCACCCGAACACCTGCTATCCCCCGAGGTAGGCCGCTTTCACCATGGGATCGCGGGCCAGATCCCCCGCCGGTGCTTCCAACACAACCCTCCCGTTTTCCAGCACGTACCCCCTCTCCGCGACCCCCAGTGCCATGCGGGCGTTCTGCTCAATCAGCAGGATGGTAATGCCCTGGTGGATCACTTGTCTGATGAAGTCGTAGACTAATTGGACCACTTTGGGGGCCAGGCCCATGGACGGCTCATCCATCAAGATGACCTTGGGCCGCATCATCAGGGCCCGGCCAATGGCCAGCATCTGCTGTTCCCCGCCGCTCAGCGTCCCAGCGAGCTGCCGGTACCGTTGGCGCAGTATGGGGAACCGCTCCAGAATCTCCTCCCGGGTCTGCCGGACAGCAATGGGATCCGCCACGGTGTAGCTCCCCAGTGCGAGGTTCTCGCCGACGGTCAGTTCCGTGAAGACCTGACGCCCTTCAGGCACTACAGCCAGACCGCGCCGGGCCAGTTCGTGACTGGGGCGGCCGGTCACCGGATTCCCCTCCAGGGTGACGCGCCCGGCCTGTGGAGCGAGGAGCCCGGCAATTGCCTTGAGGACCGTCGTCTTGCCGGCGCCGTTCGCTCCGATCAGCGTGACGACTTCGCCCCGCCGCACCTGGAGGTTGACCCCCTGCACAGCCGTGATGTACCCATAGGAGACCTTCAGGTCTTTCACCTCAAGCAGAGGCTCACCGCTCATGCCTTTCCCCCCGCTGCCTGTGCGGTCTCAAGGTATCCCTCTCCCAGGTAGGCCGCAATAACCCCGGGGTCTGCGCCCACTTCGGCCGGAGTGCCTTCCGCCAGCTTCTCGCCAAAATTGAGGACAATGACGCGCTCGCATACGCCCATGACCATCTGCATGTGGTGCTCAATCAGCAGCACGGAGATTCCCCGGTCGATGACCCGGCGGACCAGGGTCATGAACTCCCCGATCTCGGTGGGGTTCATGCCGGCAACCGGCTCGTCCAGCAGAATCAACGCCGGATTCCCGGCCAGGGCCCGGGCCAGCTCCAGCTTGCGCAGGTGGCCGTAGGGCAGGTCGGCGGCCTGGTCCTGCTCACGGTGCTCCAGGCCAACAAAGGCCAGGCTTGCCCGTGCGCGCTCCCGCGTCTCGGCATCAAAGGCGACGACTCCCCGGATTCGGGACCAGAGGCCCCCGCCTTCGGCATGGGCCGCCACCATCACGTTATCCAGGACAGAGAGCCGCCCGAAGAGCCGGGGGTTTTGGAACGTGCGGCAGACGCCGGATCGGGCCATCTGGTAGCTCCGCGCCCCGGTCATCTCCTTGCCGCGCAAGCTGATTCGCCCGCTGTCGGGGCCAGCCACGCCGGAGATCATATTGAAGGCAGTCGTCTTGCCCGCGCCGTTGGGACCGATCAGTCCCAGAATCTCACCGGACTTGATGGAAAGGTCCAAGTCCTTTACCGCCGTCAGCCCGCCAAAACGCTTGGTGATGCGATGACATTCCAGCAGCATCAGTTGCCCTCCCAACTCGCCACGGGACTCTGGCTCGCTGCCCCGCCGGCGGCCCTGACAGCCGCCGCCTTGCGCTGTCGCAACCGGGCCACCTCGCCAACGACGCCGGCCGGCATGAAGAGGACCACCGCCAACATGATCAGCCCGTACACCAGCAGCTGCACGTTGGCCAGGTCACGCAGCAGTTCGGTGATGGCCAGCAGCAGCGCCGAGCCAACCACCGCTCCGCTGATTCGGTCCACACCGCCGATCAGCACCATGGTGAGGAAGAGCAGGGACTGGCTGACCGTGAATGAGTCCGGGCTGATGTACTGCATGAAGTGGGCCAGCAGCGCCCCTGAGAGCCCCGCCAGCCCGCCGCTGACGGCAAAGGCCACGGCCTTGACCAGCCCCACCGGAATTCCGACCGCATTGGCAGCCAGTTCGTCCTCCCGGATGGCAGCCAGGCTCTTGCCCAGGCGTGTGCGCTGAAAGCCGGCCAGGAGCGCCATGACCAGGACCGCCACGCCCCAAAGCAAGTAGAAGAGCGCCGTGTCCGAGCCCAGGTCCAGCGACCCAAGTGCGAAGGCCGGCACGCCGCGCACACCGCCCGGCCCTCCCGTGAGGTCGATCCAGTTCAGAGCAATTGTGTAGACAATGCCGCCGAACGCCAGACTCCCCATGACGAAGTACGGACCCCGCAGCCGGAGCGTCGGGATGCCAATCAGCAGCGCCGTCACCATGGCACAGGCCGTACCTGCGGCCACTCCCGCCCACCAGGGCCACCCGGCCAGGGTACAGAGCAGCCCGGTCCCGTAAGCTCCAATGGCCATGAACCCTGCCTGTCCTACGGAGACCTGGCCGCCGAAGCCCGCGATGACCGTGAGAGAGAGCGAGGCCAATACCCAGATGGGCAGCAGGTTCACAATCTGAAACAGGTAGCCGGGGCGCCAGCCAACCCCCTTGATCACCCATGGCACTGCAGCCAGGGCAGCGAGGAGCAGACCGTTCGTGAGCGCAGTCCGTCGCTTCACCAATCTCCACCCCCGCCCTGATCAGACTTTCTCGACCGGCGATTTCCCGAGAATCCCCTGGGGCCGCAGCGCCAGCACCGCCAGCAGCACCACGAACGCGACGACGTCCTTGTAGGCTGTGGAGATAAACCAGCCGGCCAGGTTTTCGACCAGGCCAACGGTCAGCCCGCCGACAATGGCTCCCGGGATGCTGGACAGCCCGCCCAGAATTCCAGCGGCAAAGGCCTTGACCAACACGGCCTGGCCCATATTGTACTGGGCGAAGAAGATGGGGCTTACAAGCACGCCGCCCAGCGCCCCCAACCCGGCCGAGAGGGCAAAAGTGACGGGAAGCATCAGGTCCAGGCGGATGCCGACCATTTGGGCCATAGCCCGGTTATTGGCCGTAGCCCTGAGCGCCATGCCTATGGGGGTGCGGAAGAGCAGCCAGTACACAACGGCGATGGCGGCGATGGCCGTCCCCAGAATCACGAGCAGTTGCGGCTCCAGCATGATGCTCCCCAGCTTGATCGACCGGTCGGAAATCGGCGGCACCCGCAGCGGGTCGGAATTCCAGACCAGCAGGGCGATGCTGCGCAGAACAATGCCAAGGGCAATGCTGGCGATGATCATGTTCACCTGCGGGGCGCCTTTCACCAGGAGGCGGCGGAAGGCCACCCGTTCGGTGATCACTCCCACGAGCGCCATGGTGATCACGGCAAGCACCATTGCCGGCAGGTAGGGCATGCCCAGGCCCTGGTACAGGGTGTACACCACCATGCCGCCGAGGGTGTAATACTCCGTCTGGGCAAAGTTGAACAGTCCCATGGAACGATAGACCAGCACAAAGCCGATGCCGATCAGGGCGTAAATACTGCCAACGGCGGCCCCGTTAGCGATGATCTGCCAGAACACGGCCCTGCCCCCCCTGTCGGTTCACCCGGCTATTTCTGCTTGAGAACGAACTTCGCGTCTTTGACGGTGGCCATGTAGATCTCACGGATGTTGTGACCCGATGGCTCGAACTTCACCTGACCGATGACACCGTCGAAGGTGCTTTCCTTTACGGCTTTCGCCAGGCCGGCCCGATTCTTGAGGTCGCCGCCCGCCTTCTCAATGCCCTGCTTCAGCAGGTAGACGGCGTCATAGCCCTGGGCCGAGAAGACATCCACCTTGCGGTTGTACTTGGCCTCAAAGTTCCTGGCAAAGTCAGCGGTGCGGCTCTGGGCTGGTTCCAGGTAGGCCCAGGTGCAGATGACGCCTTCCACGGCGCTGCCACCAAGATCGATGAACTTCTGGGAGACGAAGCCGCCGCCGCCGTAGACCTGTACGTTCTCCAGGCCCAACTTTCGCATCTGGACGGCAATGCGGGCCGCTCCATCCAGCACGCCCCACAGGAGCACGCCCTGGGCGCCTGCCTCTTTCACTTTCAGAATCTGTGAGCTGAAGTCAGCATCCGTCTGCTTCCAACCCTCTACTGCCACCGGCTTCAGTCCCAGCTTCTCAAGGGCGGCTTCTGCCATTTGCTTGCCGCCGACGCCCAGGTCGCTCGTGTCATAAAGAATCGCGATCTTCGTGAACTTCTGCTCCTTGACCGCATACTCCATGAGCTTGTTTACCTGGTCCCGGTCGGACAGATGGAGGCGGAGCACGTTTGCGTATCCAGACTCGGTCAGCTTGGGGTTGGAGGCCACCGTGACGACAAACGGCACGCCGGCCTTGTCCAGCGTCGGCGCCGCTGCGAGCGCCGGGGAGCTTCCGGAACCGATGATGACGGCCATGGCTTCGTCCATGACCCGCTTGGCGATATTGACCGCCTCGACGGGGTCGTTCTTTTCATCGAAGGACTTCAGCACCAGCTGGCGGCCCTTCACGCCGCCGGCCTTGTTGATCTCGTCGACGGCCATCTGGGCGCCCTGCAGCGATGCAGAACTGTACGGAGTCAGCGGGCCCGTGGCGTCACCCATGAACACAAGGCTAATCGGCGACGTGTCTGCCTTCTCAGGCGACGTGGCCGGCCTGCTTGCACAGGCAGAGACAAGCAGTCCCATGATTGCGGTGAAGCCCAGAAGCAGGAGATGCCGGGACTGGGACTTTGAGGATCTCACCGTAACCCCTCCTTCCTTTGGCGGGCACTGGATTTCAGTGCCCGATAACCCCCATGCTCGCTTTTTGCTGGCGCTCGCGCTGTTTCTGGGCGAGCTTGTACATGATCTCCAGCGGCTTGGCAAACTCCGTGATCGGCTTCACCTCAATGCGACCGCTGTCAGCCAGGCCGTCAAACAACGCCTTGCCTCGTGGGGTCCGTACCAGCACCAGCGTCCAGCCATTGGTGCCCACACCGCCTGCCGAAATGTCCGCATGCTCCGAGGAGAAGTCTCCGCAGTGTGAGCACTCCGGTCGGGCGTAGGGGAAGGCTTCTTTCAGGGGAAACTCCCTGACCTCGCCTGATTTCAGGTGGATCAGGACTTTTCCCTTAATGTTGAACTTGGCCACCTCACCCAGGTCGAGCCCCATTTCCTGGGCGATCTTCCCCTGCATCATGCCTTCGTATGTAAAGGTCTCCGAGCAGAGCAGCCCGACTGAAAACGCCACCCTTGCGGCAAAGCCTGCCACGTGCTGCTGCTGACGGTACAGGTTCCGCTCCTCCGGCGCGATCAGCTCGCTGCCTAGCAACTCCTGGTTGAGCAGTTTCCGAATGGGTGACACCTGACAGGGTGTGCCGACAAAGGCGACCCGCTCTACTCCCCTGCGCTTCGCCTCCATGAGGGCGAGCGTGTTGGGCGAGTAGGTGTACCACGATCCGGCACTCTCAAGGATCTCCCGGCGGGTGGTGGCCAGGGCGGGCACCGGCTTGCAGGGCTCCGCTTCTGACGTCCTGGTTACAACGGCGCCGTCAATGCGTCTGGTCTCCAGTGCCCAAAGCAGCAGTGTAGTGACAAAACCGCCATCCTGGCATCGCTCCAGGACAGCAGGGTCCCGGGTCCGCACCCCGTACATCTCCAGGACCATGCCCACGCCCTCCCGGTCTTCGGCGGTCGCCGGCCGCAACCGGGGGCAGACGGAAGCGCACACATCACACCCGACATTCTGACTGACAGGACAGAAGTTGTGCCGATCGGGATCCATCCCGGCTGACGCCAGACGGGAGAAGTCTCTCAGGCTCCATCTGGCCGGATAGGCTTCGGGCTTCTGTCCGTTGTAGTTAAGAACCCCGTATGGACAGGCAACCACGCAGGCTCCGCACTCACTGCAACTGCCCCCAAGGACCACATCATCCATCAGCTCGCGCAGCGTCGGTCTGTGTGACGACACGCCGGGCCCTCCCCTTCTCGGCCTGGCTGTTCCGACAAATTATCTGACAACGGTGCGTTTTGTATACAATATTAAGTCGCAGTATAGTACTAATACAATATACTAGTCAAGTCTTTTTCGTATTGTCTAGATCTTTCGTACAGATGCATTCCGGGCAGTTGACACCCCCGCGATCTATAGGGTAAAGTAATGCGCAGAATGGTATTTTGTATTTTGTATTTTGAAGGGAGGGACGTCCTTGCGAGGAATCGTCGAAGGTTCACGGCTGCGTGAGCGGGCCTATGAGGTCATCAAAGAAGCGATTCTTAAACTGGAGTTGGCCCCCGGACAACCCATTAACGAAGCGGAACTGGCCGGCCAGTTGAACGTCAGCCGGACCCCCATTCGTGACGCACTGCTCCAGCTTGAGGCCGAAGGCTTTGTGGTAATCCAGCCGTTCCGTGGCGCCTTTGTCGCGGAGCTGACCGCGCAGGACACGCTGGACGTCTTTGCCCTGCGGGAGCTGCTGGAGTGTGCCGCTGTCAGCCACGCCGCGCAGAGGTTTGACGCCCAGGAGATCGCGGCCCTGCAGGAGTGGGTTCTGCAAATGGAGCAGGCCCTGGACCAGGGGCGACTCAGCGAGTACTCCACCCTTTCGGACCAGTTCCACCGCCGCATTATCGATCGGTTCGGCAACCGGCGGGTCACCCATGTGCTCAATAACCTGAGCGACCATATCAAACGGTTGCGCACCATGGCACTGCTTGTCAGTCCAAGCCGTGAGTTCCTCAAGGACTACCGGGCGATTCTCGAAGGCATCCAGGCCCACAACCCGGCAGCGGCGGAGAAGGCCATGAAGGCCCATCTCAACCGTGTGCTCCGCACGCTGGTCTCTGAACGGGCCGGGTCCTGAGCGATCCGTGACATACGAATCGAGTAGGCCATGGGGGCATCCCACGGCCTACTCGTTTTTGTTCGTGGCATATCACCCTGACATCACACATACCTCTTGAAGTCCAAACTCATTCGGGACTATAATTTTCCGGTCAACTTACAAGCCCATCTATGGTAAACTCAGAACTTACGTCGGGTAGACGTAAAAAATACGTAACAGAGACGAGGAGAGAGCGTTGAGTCAACCTGCTGTAAAGACTACTCAAATCACTAACACGGCGTGGAAGCAACGCTTCCTCGCGGTTGTCAAGTTCGCACCATTCTTCATCTTCTTCATCTGGATGATCCACAAGCAGCGGGTGGGCCTGATTGCTTCGGGAATCGCTCCCGGCCCCGACATGCTGATCGCCACCATCGGTGCGTTTCTCGCCATCACGCCCTGGCTGCTTCGGGCGGAAGGCCGCAAGCGGCTGCTGCTGATGGCCCTGCTTGATGCGATCATCACATTCATCCTGTTTGCCGATATCCTCTACTTCCGTCAGTTCGGCGATCTCGTCTCGATCGCCTCGTTGCGGTTTCTGCCGCAGCTGGCAACCGTAAAGGACTCCGTTTTCAGCCTGGTGCTGGCTTCGGACATCTGGCTCTGGGCCGACATTCCCATTATCGCCGCCCTCGCCCTGCTGCCCCGCCGCCCCGCGGGCCACTGGCTCGGGCTCCTGCACGGGGCGAGCTTCGGCGTCAGGCCGGCGGCCCTGCTTTCGGTATCGGGCGCCGCCATCGTCGCGGCGGTCGCAGTGCTTGACCCCTTCCTTTCCGCCAAGTACTACGGCCACAGCATGGTCGCCAGCCGCATGGGCCTGCTGAACTACCACGTCTTCGACATCGGCAATTACCTGGGCCGGCTCTCGGCCCGGCTGGTACCCTCGGCGCCGGCCGTGGCCGACGTCCAGCAGTACTTTGCCCCCAAGCGCCTGCCGGAACCTGCCGCGGCGCCCCCGCTGTACGGCGCGGCCAAGGGCAAGAACGTCATCGCCATTCAGGTCGAGTCGCTGCAGGCCTTTGCCCTCGGCCTCAAAGTGAACGGCCAGGAGATCACCCCGAACATGAACCGGCTGGCCAGGGAGTCGCTGAACTTCACCGACTTCTACACCCAGACGGGCCAGGGCGTCACCTCCGATGCCGACCTGCTGGCCAACTGCTCGCTCTATCCCACCCGGACCGGCGCCGTCTATTACGACTATGCCGCCAACGACTTCCGCTGCATGCCCGGGCTGCTGCGGCAGAACGGGTACAACGCGGTGGCGATGCAGGGCATGCCGCCGGATTTCTGGAACCTGGCGTCGGTCTATCCGCACGTCGGGTTTGAGAAGTACTACAACATCAAGGACGGTCTGGTCCTGGACGAAAAAGTCGGCATCGGCCTGTCCGACGTCTCCTTTGTCCGGCAGGCGGCAGACCGGCTCAAGGAGCTGCCGGAGCCATACTACGCGTTCTTGGTGACGCTGACCAGCCATGGCCCCTTCGACTTTGCCGAACTGCCCCGCGAGCTGAATCTGGGCGACCTCGAGAAGACCGACGCCGCCCACTACCTGCACGCCGTTCATTACACCGATAAGGCCATCGGCCAGCTGCTGGACCGGCTGAAGGCGGACGGCACTCTGGACGACTCGGTGGTCATGCTCTACGGCGACCATGCGGGCGTCTTCCGCAGCAACTCCGGCTTCGCCGAGCTGCTCCAGATCGCTGCGGATGATGAAGTCGGCTGGACCCGCATGGAGAAGCGCGTGCCGTTTCTGATCCGGCTGCCGGGAGGCGCCTACGCGGGCGAACGGACCCACGCCGCCGGACAGATCGATATCGCACCAACACTGGCGGGGCTCCTGGGCGTACCCACCGACGCTACGTACTTCTTTGGGCGGAACCTGTTGGCGCAGCCCGCGGGCGCCGTGCCCTTCTATACGGGCTCGGCCATGAACGACGACCTGCTCTTCTGGTCCAAGGACGTCAATCCCGCCCTGGGCAAGTGCTACGACCGGAAGACCGGTGTCCAGGTGCAGATCGATCTTTGCAGGCCCCTGGCGGAAGAGGCGGCGGAGTCGCTGCGGGTCTCCCGTCTCCTGGTGACCCGTGACCTGATCGAGCAACTGGGCAAATAGCAGAAGGCGGCGTCAACACGACGCCGCCTTTTCCCGTCCCCCCTCTTTACGGAAGCCGCTTCCTGAGGCAGACTATTCTACGGACTGCTTCACATGGAGGTACATATGCAAATGAACGCACCTGACCGCAATACGCTCCTGAACGAAGGCGTCGTCGCCAAGCTGCTGCGCTATGTCCAGGTCGATTCGCCGTCATCGGGCGAAGGCGACGCCGTGCCGTCGACGCCCGAGCAGTGGCAGATGGCCCGCCTTCTCGAGGCCGAGCTGAACGCCCTTGGCCTCAGGGACGTCAAGGTGGACGAACACGCCATCGTCACCGCCACGCTGCCCGGCAACGCGCCCGGCGCCCCAGCCATCGGGCTGCTGGCGCATTTCGACACCTACCCCGGCACGCCGGGGCACGGCGTCAAGCCCCTGATCCACAAGGCCTACGACGGCGGCGAGCTCGCCCTCCCCGCCGGGCCGAAGCTGAGCCCCGCCACCCACCCCGCCCTGGCCAAAGTCATCGGCCATGACATCATCACGTCGGACGGTTCGACCCTGCTGGGCGCCGACGACAAGGCCGGCGTCGCCGAAGTGATGGAGACCGTCTGCCGGCTGCTCAAGGACCCGTCCCTGCCCCACGGTGACGTGAAAGTCGGCTTCACGCCGGACGAGGAGACGGGCAAGGGCGTCGCCCACTTTGACGTGGCCGGTTTCGGCGCCGTGGCCGCATACACCTTCGACGGCAGCGTGCTGGGCGAAGTGGAGAATGAGAACTTCAACGCGGCGAATCTAAAGGTGACCATTACCGGCAGGAGTTCCCACACGGGCACTGCCAAGGGCGCCATGATCAATGCCGTCCAGCTGGCCGCCGAGTTTATCGCCGCCATTCCCCCCGACATGCGGCCGGAGACCACCGAGGGCTACGAAGGCTTCATCCATGCGGATGAAGTCAGCGGTGGGGCGGAGCAGGTGACGGTCAGGCTGCTGCTGCGGGACTTTACGGAAAGCGGCCTGACCCGGCAGCATGCGCTGGTAGAGGCGATTCTGAACGGCCTCGAGCAGCGCCACCCGGGCAGCGATACGAAGGTGGCAGTGACCGGCGGCTACCAGAACATGAAAGCCTTCGTCGACAAGGATCCGCGCGTCGTAAACCTGGCCCTGCAGGCCGTTCGGGAGTCGGGCGTGGAGCCGGTCCAGAAGCCCATTCGCGGCGGCACCGACGGCGCCCGCCTCTCGGTGATGGGCCTGCCGACGCCCAACCTCTTCACCGGGGGCGTCAACTACCACAGCCGCACCGAATGGGCGTCGGCCCAGTGGATGGAGAAGGCGTCGGAAGTCGCCGTCCGGCTGGTCGGGCTCTGGGCGAACGAGCGATAAGTCAAAGGGAGCTGCACGCCTGCAGCTCCCTTTTCCACGCGGGCGTGCGCGGCCCCTACTCCTTCTCCGGCCGCATGAAGAACTCGACCTTCCCGCAGGCCGGACAGCTGAACAGCCGCAGGGGCATACCGTCCGGCAGGTGATGCAGCCCTGCGAAATGCATGGGCACCCGGCAGCGCAGGCACTCCAGCGCTTCCGTGCGGTCGGGCGCCGCCGCCCGGGCAAGCAGGAGGCGTTCCACTTCGGTATCGAGGTGCCGGGCGAAGCGGGTCAGGGCCTCAGTGCTGAACTCCCCGGGCGCCTCGGCGCCCGCGTATATCGCCACGGCGGTGCCGGCAGTGGCGCGCAGTTCGGCATCCGGCAGCGTCCGCATGCCCCAGCGGCCCGCCTCATCCTTGGAACTGATCTGCCCCTCCAGCAGGAACCAGTAAATGCGCAGCAGGTTCAGCACGCTGTAGACCGGGTCGTGGGCAATCCGGTCCCGGCTGGGCTCAAAATCGTATATAAGTGCGTCTATGTAATCGGATACCGGCACGGCGGGGAAGATCTGCTGGACGGGCGGTCCGAACAGCACCACGCCGCCCCGGCGCAGAAGAATGGTAAAGTGCGCTGCCAGGTCCCGGTCGACTTTCTGCCGGCTCAGCCACATGTCCCAGTCCAGCCGCGTCAGATTCGCTTCAAAACGCTGCCGCCAATCTTCGCTGAAATGGAGATCATAGGGAAAAGGGTGCCGCCAGTGCTTCAGATCGCTCTCCAGCACCCAACTGACTTCCAGCGGACGGGGCGCCCCGGACTGAGCGAGCATCAGCCCGGCCATGATCCGCTTCGTCTCGGGGGCCATGGGGCGGCGGTTGACCACCAGCAGATCGATGTCGCTTCGTTCAGGGTTAAAGCAGCCCAGGGCCAGGGACCCGTGCAGATAGATGCCGGTCAGGTTGTCGCCCAGCACCGCCCGGGTGTCGCGCACGAAGCGCTTGACCTGGGCGCGGACGGGCTCCGGGGCCGTATCCCAGCTGCATAGCGGCACGATCTCTCCCCCTTTGTCAGCAGCCTGCCATCGCGGCCAAAACATGCTATGATTATGACGAAAACATTTCGGAAACGGCAACTCTCAGGAGGTCTCTTTCGGTGGCGTCTGCCAGAATCCTGCCTATGACGCTGCAAGAATCCGACCCGGCGGCGCTGCTGACCCGACTGCCGCCCGGTCCGGGGCGGTTCCTCCTCGAAAGCGGCCCCATGGGGCCGGCGGAAGTGCGCCGGTGCTCGTTTGCAGGTGCCGAGCCATTCATGACCCTGGTTGTCCGGGGCCGGGAGTGCATCGTTCATGAGGAAGGGCGCACCCGGGTCCTGGAAGGCGACCCGTTGGTCGTTCTCCAGTCGCTGCTCAATCGCTGCCGAGTGAAGGCGAAGGATGGCTTTCCCGGCTTCCCGGGGGGCGCCGTGGGTTACTTTGCCTACGAACAGGGCCGGGTCATCGAACGCCTCCCCGAAACGCCGGCCGCGGACCTGGGGCTGCCGGATATGGTCTTTGGCTTCTACGATGTCGTCCTGATGATCGATCACACCAGCGGCGAGACAGCGCTGCTGCTGGGACCGCCGGACGGCCGGGAGGCCGCAGCGATGAGCAAGGCCCGCCGCTGGGCCGCCGCCCTCAAAAGGGCGGCGCCGGCCCCCGTGCCCCGGGCTGTAGCCGCCGGTCCGGTCGTCTCCAGCATGACCCGCCAGGTTTACCGCCGGGCCGTGCAGACCGCCCTGGACTACATTGGCGCCGGGGACATCTATCAAGTCAACCTGGCGCAGCGGTTCTCGGCTCTCTATACGGGCACAGGCTGGGACCTGTACCGCCGGCTGCGCGCCCTGTTCCCCGCTCCCTTCGCCGCCTTTTTGGAGATGGGCTCCTGGCAGGTGGTCTCCGGTTCGCCGGAACGCTTCATTACCGTGGAAGGCCGCAAGATCGAAACCCGGCCCATCAAAGGCACCCGGCCCCGCTCGGCCGACCCGGAACTGGACCGTGCCCTGGCCGCAGAGCTGCTTGCCAGCGAGAAGGACGCAGCGGAATTGGTCATGATCGTCGACCTGCAGCGCAACGACCTGGGGCGCATCTGCGAATATGGCACCGTTACGGTGCCGAGCCTGCGCCACCTGGAGCAGACGCCGAACGTATGGCATACGGTGGCGTCGGTGGTGGGCCGTCTGCGGCCGGACGCGGACACGGCCAGCATTTTGCGGGCGACTTTCCCCGGCGGGTCGATTACGGGGGCGCCGAAAGTCCGGGCGATGCAGATCATCGCCGAGCTTGAGCCCGTCCGGCGCGACGTCTACACCGGGGCCATCGGCTATATCGGGTTCGACGGGCGGCTGGATTTGAACATCGCCATCCGGACGGCGGTGGTCAAAGACGGTCAGGTCCACTTTCATGCGGGCGGCGGCATTGTGGCCGATTCGGACCCCGAACTGGAGTACCATGAGACCCTTGCCAAGGGCAGCGGCATCGCCCGGGCCCTTGGCGTCAGCCTTGACGGTCTCCCCTGAGCACGGAGGTGCCACGCGCTTGAACTACCTTTACCTCGATATCGGCGGACGGGGGCCGGGGCTGGTGCCGGAGGAGCAGGCGCTCGTGCCTGTCGCCGACCGCGGGTTCTGCTACGGGGACGGGCTTTTTGAAACCATGCTGCTGATCGACGGCGAGATCGGGCTGCTGCCGCTGCATCTGGAGCGGATGACCGGCTCCGCCCGGGCTCTCGGGATTCCGTTTGATTCCGGCCATGCCCGGCAGGGCATCCAGGCTGTGGTCGAAGCGATACGCGACAGCGCCCGGGGTGAGCATTTCCTGCGCATGACCCTGACCCGGGGCTCCGCGGGCCCCCGTGGCTATCAGCCCCCGCCCGACCCGGCGCCCACGCTGGTGATCGCCATCGCCCCTTTTCGCCGCCCGGGCGGCCCCATGTCGGCGATTACCTCTTCGTATCGGGTGGGCGAGCACTCCCCGTTGGCCGCCCACAAGACCATCAGCGCACTGGACAAGGTGCTGGCCAGGGGCGAAGCATTCCGGGCGGGCTGCGACGAGGCGGTCATGCTCAACCTGCAGGGGCGGGTGGCCGAAGGCGCCGCCTCCAACCTCTTCATCGTCCGCAAGGGCCTCTGGATGACTCCGCCCCTCGCTGATGGCTGCCTGCCCGGCATTATGCGACAGCGGGTACTCGCCCTGACCGGGGGCGTGCAGTGGCGCATCGCGCCGGAAGACCTCTTCCGCTGCGACGGGGTCTATCTGACCAACGCACTCATGGGGTGCATGCCCCTGGCCGCCTTGGACGGGCGGGGCCTGCCCTGGGGCGATCCCCCGGCATTCCACCACCGCCTCTGGACCCTCCGGTAAAGAAGGCCGGCCCCCGCCACTTACAGCGGAGGCCGGCCCTTTTCGCTAGTATGTCTGCACCGTCGGCCAGATGGGTCGGGAGATGCCCTGCGTTCCCACACCCATGAAACCACCCAGCAAAACCAGGCACAGCAATAATCCCAGGGCTCGCTTCATCAGGGAATCGCTCCTTTTTTCGTTCGCCGCCAGCGAACTGAGTTTGCGAAAACAAGGGGACGGATTACCGTCCCGCGGGATTGGCCGGCACGGAACTGCGCAGCTCTTCGATTCGCCGGATCTGCAGGGGCCAGAGGTCTTCCAGCGCCTGCTCGTAAGCTTTTTCGGCCCACCCTGCCGCCGCTGCTGCGTCGCCGAGGCTCCGGGCGTTGCTGCCGAGCAGCCAGGCGACATCGGCACGCTGGCCCGCGGTCATCTCCCCGCGCAGCTGCAGCTCTTCGCATATCGCCTGCGACTGGGAAAAATCGCCCACCAGCCGCCAGTAGTACGCCCAGCAGATCTGCACGTAGACCTGCAGCGTCGGGTCACCGTGCTGCGCCAGTCCGGCGGTGACCGCCTCCAGCTCCGGCAGGGCCTCCGCCGTCTGACCGGCCGTCAAATATGACCAGGCCGCTTCGGTCTGGCAGAGCAGCACCTGGCTGAACCGCCCGCGGTCGGCAAATGCCGCGGCTGCCTGCCGGAAGCATGCCGCTTCAGTGGCCGGGTCGGTGCGCAAGAAGCGCATCAGGTGGCCCAGGTTGAACAGCCCGTCCGGCACGAGCCGGCTCAGGGCCGGCTGGCCCGGGGCGGCACTCAGGAAGGCCCGCAGGCAGCGTTCGGAACGGAAGGCGTCGCCCGTGTACATCAGGGCGGTGCCGAGAAGCAGATTGAGCCAGCCGGTCGCTTCCGCATCCGGCCCCAGGCCAAAGCCCCGCTCCGCCCATGCGATCGCCTTCCCCCACTCCCGCAGGGCGCCCGCCGCCCGGCAGGCCGTGACGGCGCCCCACGCCGCCTCTGCGCGCGGTGGCGCCCATGGCGCCAGCAGCTCAGCTGTCCGGTCGATCACCCCCCGAAAGTCTCCACCCAGGAGTCTGGCTTCCAACTCTCTGCGCAGACCCATCGCCCCCCAGCGGTCAACATCCAACTTTTTCCTCTACCGGTAAACCGATGATATCAGGAAGTTGACACCATGGACAAGGCGAATGCATACCGAACACGGAAAACCCGCATGGGACGGGCTATACCGTACTGTCAACAGAAGTAGACAGCCAAACGCGTGCTCGCTCGTTCAAAATGACGAGCGGCGCGCGAAAACAAAGGGAGGACCCAGCGGTCCCCCCTCTTCTTCTGTGACTAGTGCCGGGCAGAGAGCACGCCAGGCAAGTCGTCAAAATCCGCCATTGTGACTAATCCGCATGGGGTTGCAGATCCCGCTCCAGGACGTACAGTCCCGGCTGCGGTACGAATCCCAGCTTGCGGTTCACCGCCAGCATGGCGGGGTTCAGGGCGTTGTTGCTCGTCCCGATCTTCTCCCAGCCCTGTGCCCGGGCGTACTCCGTGCTCAGCAGCTTGAGCGCCTGCGCCAGCCCGTGGCCCCGGTGCGCCCTTCGCACGCCCGTAAAGAAGACCCAGCCGCTGTTGTTCTGCTTCCGGTAATGAAGGCCGCTGAAGCCGGCCCACTCGCCGTCTTTTTCGGCGATCGCCACGGCCCGGGGGTCGAACTGCTCGGTCGCGAACTGCTCGGCACAATATTCGGCGAAGCTGATGGGCGGCCACTGGCCGGCGGTGATGCCCGGCTCGTCCCGCGCGGCGTCCATATCCAGCTCATACAGGCGCCGGCGCCCATCCTCCGTGTGATCCTCGGCCAGGGTAAAAAACCGGTATCCTGCTTCCCGGGCCCGCTCCACGGCCGGCCAGAACGGCGCCGGATCAAACCCGCTGAGCTTCAGTTCCGACTTGAAGTACCGATCGATGATCCGGTAGCCGCGCCGCTCCGCCCAGGTCAGCCAGTCCGGCCGGTCATCCCGGACATGTGCGTAAAGCTGCCGGGCGCCGTACCCCTGAGCTTCCGCCACCAGATCCCCGTAGATCCGGGAACCCAGCCCCTGCCCGCTCACACCCGGCTCAACGGTGACCTGCAGCACAAAGCTGCCCGCCGGGCGCCACCCGTCCACCGAAAGCGAGCCAAACGCGACAATGCGTCCCGCCGCATCCTCGGCGACGCGCCGGACCATGGGGCCCGACGCCGAGCGCAACTCATCGATGCGGACGAAATCCGCCGCCGTCGCCGGCGTCGTATTAACCAGCGAGTAAATTTCCGCCAGCCGGTTATAGTCGGCCCGGGTTGCCGGGCGCAGGGTCCAGGCCGTCATGGGGCGCCTCCTCCTATTGTTCCAGCCGGATCAGCCCGCCGCCCCGGCACCGGTCGATGGCCCGCCGCAGCGCCGCTTCCTGCTGAAGCCCGCTGGCCGCGAATTTGCCGTCGAACACGAAATGGGGCACAGCGTCGATCATGTTAATGTGCGCCATGCGCAGTTCCGCATCTACCTGCTCCCGCACGGTCCGGCCTTCGAGGGCGCCACGCAGTTCCACGGGGTCGAGGCCGGCCTGCAGGGCGATGTCGCATAGCACTTCGACCTGCCCGATATCCCGCCCTTGCACCCAGTACGCCCGGAAAATGGCAGCCGCCATCGCTGCCTCTTTGCCCTGCTGCCGGGCGAAGAAGGCCGCCTCGTGGGCGAGGCGGGTGCGCGGCCGGACGGGCGGCAGATGCATCTCCACGCCGAGTTCGGCGGCCATGGGTGCCACCCGGCTGCGGAATCCCCGCTCCGCATACTCCGCATCAATCGGCGGCGTGCCCTCGGGCCGCAGCTCGAAGGGCCGCCAAATCACTTCGATCTCTTCAGTCTGGCCAACACGGGCCAGCGGCGTCTCCGCCAGATAGCAGAAGGGTCAGACGTAGTCCGAGTAGACTTCGATCTTCACAGCCATGTTGTGTCCCCCCCACCCCTCAGTATTACCACCAGCCCCGGCTGCGCCCCCATAACGCCAGAGCGACCTGTGCGACCGTTATGGCCGGAACGCCCCACGCGAATCGTGGCTTGCGCGTCTTATGACGAACGAGGAAGACGCCCAGACACGCCCCCGGGCCCCCACCCAGGGCGCCCAGCCAGAGCAGCGTCGCCTCGGGCGTCCGCCGCCAGCCCCGCCTGGCGCGGAGCTTATCGAGGGCGTACACGAAAAAGACGATGCCGTTCCAGAGCCCGAGGCCAATCCACACGCTCATGCAAATCCTCCCGCAGCAGGGCAGACCGGTCTTGACGGCGGGGGCCGCAATCCGGTACGCTTTCCTGGCAGTAGTACCTTTGGTCTTCTCCTATCCGAAAGGAGCCTGCCGCCGTGGCCGTCTACGCGCTGGGAGACACCCACCTGGGGTTCGCCGTGAACAAGCCGATGGATATCTTCGGCCCCCTCTGGGCCAGGCATCCCGCGCCGCTCTTTCAAAACTGGGAGGCGACGGTGGCGCCGGATGACATTGTGCTGGTGCCCGGCGACATCTCCTGGGGCATGACGCTGCAGGAAGCGGCGCCCGACCTGACGGAGCTTGACGCCCTCCCGGGCCGGAAGCTGTTGATTCAGGGCAACCACGACTACTGGTGGGAGTCGCTCAGGAAAATGCGGGAGCTTTCGCTGAAGCGTATAGAGTTTATCCAAAATGACGCCGTCCTCCTGCCCCCCGGCACGGTGAGCGGCGTGGACGGCCCTGTCGCCGTTTGCGGCACCCGGGGCTGGATTACCCCCGGCGACCGCACCTGGGGCGAGGATGAGCCCCACAACGCCAAAATTTACGCCCGTGAAGCGGGGCGCCTGAAAATGTCGCTTGATGCGGGCCGCAAGGCGGGTGCAGCGGCGTACATCGCGATGCTCCATTACCCGCCGGTGGCCGAAGACCACCAGCCCACAGCCTTCACCGACGTGCTGCAGTCCTACGGCAGCGTGCTGCTGTGCGTCTACGGCCACCTGCACGGCGCAGGGTCCAAATACCGGGCGTTTCAGGGGGAGCACGGCGGCGTACGCTATTTGCTGACCGCCTGCGATGCCATTGACTTCACGCCCGTGCGGGTCTTCTGAGCGGCACTACCAGAGAACTCCCGGCTATGGTACGATATCCCCGACGCAATTGGGGCAAGGAAATGAGGGCGAGCAGTGGCCACTCCCAGCATGGAAGACTATCTCGAGAAAATCTACGAGCTGATCAAAGGCAAGGGATACGCCCGGGTCAGCGACATCGCCGTGGAGCTGAACCTGCAGCCCTCCTCCGTCACCAAAATGGTGCAGAAGCTGGCCGAGGCAGGCTACATCCACTACGAACGCTACCGCGGCCTGGTGCTCACCCCGGCCGGGGCGGCGCTCGGCGAAGCGATGAAGGACCGCCACGCCATGCTCGAAGCGTTCCTGCGCATCATCGGAGTGCCGGAAGAGACCCTGAAGCGCGATGTGGAAGGCATCGAACACCACGTCAGCCCGGCTACGGTACAGGCCCTGCAGGAGCTGACCACCTTCTTTCAGGGGTCGCCCCTGCACCAGGAAGCCTTGCGGCAGCATCAACTCAAGGAACGGGACAAGCATAACTAGAGGGCCGCCGGAGGAGACTCCGGCGGTCTTTGTTCTTGCCGCTTAAGCCGCCCGGTGCGTACCGGACCGCACCCGCGGCGCCACGACCAGGCTTGTCCAGGCGGCGGCCAGGGCAAAAAGGACACCGGTCGCCACAAAGCCCCACCGGGCGCCCGCCCAGGTGCCTATGAACCCGCCCAGCAGCGGCCCGGCGACCAGCCCCAGGTTGTTGGCGCTCTGGTTGAGGCCGAAAGCCCTGCCCCGGAGGCTCTGCGGCAAGGTCTGGGCGATCAGGGCGGCAATGCCTGGGCTGACGGAGGCCGTGAAGATGCCCTGCGCCAGGCGGAGGCCGCCGAAGTCCCACATGCGGAACGCCACAGCCTGCAGCACGGCCACGGCGGCGCCCAGGGTCAGGCCCAAAGTGACCGTCCGGTCGAACCCCCACCGGCTGGCGCGCGCTGCCCACCAGGGCGCCGCCGCCACGAACGCCGCACCCGGCAGTGAAACCAGTAAGCCCGCCAGCGAGTTAGGCGCGCCTGGGCCCAGAATCTCCTTGATATACGGGACCAGCACCGGGTCCAGCGTGCTCATGGCCGCCATGGCCAGCATGCTGGTCACGACGAGCGCAGCGAATGTACGCTGCCGCAGGACTTCGCCCAGGTCGGTCAGCAGGTTCCCGTTCTCCCGGACGACGGGCGTAAACTGCTCCCGCACAAAGAAAACGACCAACAGCGTCGCCATGCCGGCCAGGACAGCGTTCGCCGCCATGGTCGCCCGTATGCCGACCAGGTCGCCCAGCAGGCCGCCCAGCATGGGACCGAGGATGGACCCGGTGGGCTGGGCAGTGCTTACCAGGGAAAGTGCCGCCCCCACGTGCTCCTGGGGTGTCGTCACGCCCACGAGGGCTGTCGCCGTCGGAATGAAGCCGGTCAGCACGCCAATGAGCACTCGGACGCCCAGCAGGCCGTATGGGCCGGTCACCATGGACATCAGTGCGTAACAGACCGTCAGGGAGATGCCCGCCCGCAGCATCATCAGCTTGCGCCCGTAGCGGTCACCCAAGGCGCCCCAGAAAGGGGCCGTAATTGCCATGCCAAAGGAGTTGACGGCCCCGAGCACGCCCGCCCATGCGGCAACCCCTTCCGTCACCCCCAGCTCCTCTTCAAGGAATACGGGCATGAAGGGCATGACCATCGACCAGCATACGGCGGCAATAAAGACGGCGGCCCAGAGCAAATACACGTTCTTCTTCCACTGTTGCATACCGTGGCCTCGCAGTACATCATCATCAATAGGCTAGTAGAAGCATAGCGCCGGGTGCCGCCCCTGTCCAGACCAGAACGTCAGGGGGCGGTTGCAAGGCACTGGCAGATTAATCCATGCCATATGGAATATTCCCTGAAAGGATATACCGGGGGCCATACAGTAATAAGAAATGTAATTGGATGTACGATAGGCGGATGGTGAGGGCATTGGGAAATAAACTGTCGCAAACGGAAATCGATGCGCTGATCGCAGGCATGCTGTCAGGCGAAGTCGACCAGGCCACACTCGACGCAGCCCTGGCTGAAGCCGCGGCGCCTGACGAGGCCGCCGGTCCGGCGGAGTCGGATGCCGCGGCCCCTGCCGATCCGGCTGTCACCGACGGCGCAGCGGTCCTGGTTGACCTTGGCCCCATCTCCCAGGCTGAGGTCGACGCAGTCCTGCGCGCCGCCGGCAAGGGGTCGCTGATCTCCACGCCTGCCCCCGATCCCGGTCCGAGCCTGGGCATAGCCCCGCCCGCCCCGGTGGCACCCCCTGCCCCCATGGCGCCGCCACCGCCCGCAGTACCGGCTCCCCAGACAGAACCCCTGGTTGCCGCTGGGGCGGCGCCTGCAACCCGGGCGCCGGCCTTGCCCGCCTTCCCCGCCGGCACGGCAGGCGGCATCCTGATGGATCTGGAACTTGTCCTGACCGCGGAGCTGGTCCGGACCCGCATGCGGCTCAACCAACTGCTCGGGCTGCAGCCCGGCTCGGTACTGGAACTGGACCGGCGCGCCAACGAACCGGTCGATCTCATCATCAACGGCCATCAGATGATGAAAGCCAAGGTTGTCACGATCGGCGAGAATTACGGCGTTCAGGTCACCGAGACCCGCCTGCAACAACCTGCATAAATGCGAAATTGGTCCCGACCTTTGTGTCGGGACCCTTCATGCATGTATGAAACTATACTTGCCACGGGTACGGCGGCTCGTGCGCCGTAACGAGGCGCACTGGGTCTCAACAGGCAGGGGGAGGTAGGTGCGGAGGGGGCGGGAGCCCCCTCTGCACTTTGTTATTGCAGGAACCGCGCCCCCAGAAGCAGAATTCTCTGGGCGAACGACCTGGATGCCGAAGGAGCGTGAGCCGCCCGTGCGGCAACGGTGGCGCTTTTCCGAACTGCTCAGGGGCATGGCCTGGGGCATTCTGCTCGACCTGGGCGCCGCAGTCCTTTTCTATCTCATGTCCGGGCTGGGCAGCATGGCCTGGGTTCCCGCCCTGGTGTGGGCAATGTGCGCCCTGGCGGTGACGGGCTTTTCCATTGCCGAGGAGCGCTACCTGTTGACCGGCGGGTACTGGATCGTTCAACTGGGGCTCTTTACGCTCTTCTTGAGTGGGTACATGAAGTTCCTGATCATGGTCTCGCGATAAGCGACAGGAGGGACCGCATTGATGCGCAAGTTCTGGATCGGGGTGGCCCTGACGGGCCTGGTCGTGGTCAGCGCCGCAGCGGGCGCCTGGGCGGCAGCCGGGGTGCGGAAGAACATTGAAGTGGAGTACAGCGGCATCAAGATCACCGTCAACGGCAAGGTCGTCGAAGCGGCGACGGGTGAGATGGAGCCGTTCCTTTACCTGGCGCAATCGCGGACCTACGTGCCCGCCCGGCCCCTGGCCGAGGCCCTGGGCGCCAAGGTCGGCTGGAACCAGGAGACCAGCACCGTCGAGGTCTTCACCCCCGACTACGTCAAAGTCGCCACCGAAGGCGAATACAAGGTCTGGTCCATGCCGGGCCAGGGCTTCAGCATCAAGGTGCCGCGCGGCTTCATGCGCCAGGATCTGGGCACCTCCCTCCTCCAACTGGCCCTGCCGGACCCGACCTCCGGGTTCAACAGCGTCGTCGCCATCAGCCGCATGGATTCCCCCGGTGACGGATCGACCCTCCAGCAAAACCTGAATGCGATGCTCGACGTCCTCGGCCAGACCGTCTTTACCGACCTCAAGATCACCTCGACCAAAGATGAAGGCACCAAAGTGACCGTGGAAGGCACCTGCGCCTTCTTTGGCAAGATGCCCGCCAACATCGTCATTCAGGTGATCTCTGCCGGTCAGAGCGACTGGATGATCATGACCGCGGCACCCAGCGCCATTCATGATCAGATGGCACCGGTGATGCAGGATATCATCAAGAGCTTTACTTTTACCCAGTAGCGCAACGACGAAGGCCGCACCCCCGGGGGTGCGGCCTTTGCGCGCCTATTGCAGGGCGACATCGTCGAGCCAGAAGCTGGTGGTCAGGGTCGAATCGGTCGAGACGCTGAACTCTAGCCGCAGGGTTTGACCAGCCCAGGCTGAGAGGTTGATCGTCTCCTGCCGCCAGGCGTTGCGAAGGTCACGGTTGCTCCGCGTCTTCAGCGTCGTCACAAATGCTCCGAGGCTGTTGTACAGCCTGACCCGGAAGTAGTCGTACGCCACGGCGGGGCTCTCAGATGTGGACATATACCACCAGTACGTCAGCACGCCGTTCGGCGGAATCGTAACCGTCTGGCTGATGGAGTCCAGCCCGTTGTTGTACCCGCCCATCCAGGCGCTGTAGGCGCCCGTGCGGGGCCGGTAGGTGTCCACCAGGCCGTAGCCGCCGGAGGAGCTCTCCACCCACGGGTTGGTGCCGTTCTCAAAGCCGCCGTTCTGCAAGAAGCTGGTGGGCGGCGGTGGCGGCGGCGGGGGCGGCGGTTCAGAGCCGTTACTGACGGCGGCCAGGGCGTTAATGCGCCCGCCGGTCCAGTAGGTCCCCGTGCCGTTAATTTTGTCGGCGCTGCTCATGATGCGGTCCCGAATCTGGGTGTTGGTCAGGCCCTGGGAGGCCAGGAGGCCCGCCAGTCCGGCCACGTGGGGCGTCGCCATGGAGGTGCCGTCCAGCGTGGCGTAGCCGCTGTTCAGGTAGGTCGAGTAGATTGCGGAACCCGGCGCTGCAATTTCGACCCAGCTGCCGTAGTTGGAGAAGCTGGAACGGGTGTCGCTCGCAGTCGTGGAAGCCACGGCGAAGCAGTTGCTGTAATACGCCGGGTAGCTGGGGGCGCTGGAGTTGCTGTTGCCGGCGGCGCAGGCCAGGAAGACACCCTTATTCCAGGCGTAGTTGACGGCGCTCTCCAGCGTGGTGGAGCCGCCGGGCCCGCCCAGGCTCATGTTGATCACGCGGGCGCCGTGGTCCGCCGCCCAAATGATGCCGCTGGCCACGTTCGCCAGGGTGCCGCTGCCATTGTTGTCGAGAACCCGCACCGGCATGATGGAGCAGCCCGGGCAGATGCCGGCGCCGCCGGTGGCGTTGTTGGTCTCGGCGGCTGCGGTACCGGAGACGTGCGTGCCATGGCCGTTTCCGTCGTCCGGGGCGGAATCGTTCTGGACGAAGTCATACCCGGCGACGATCTTGGCGTCGAGGTCGGGGTGGTTGCGCTGGACGCCCGTGTCGATCACGGCCACAACCGTGGCGGCGGCGCCCTGGGTCACGTCCCAGGCGGCGTAGGCCTGCACCTTGGTCCAGGCCCACTGGGAGCCCAGGCTCGGGTCGTTGGGTGTCAGGTCGGCCGTGTAGATGTAGTTTGGCTCGACGTATTCGACCTGTGGGTTGCGTTTGAGGGCGTTCAGGGTTGCCTCCGCCGACCGGGCGCTGTACCTGGCCTTGAGAGCCGGAAATTCCACCACGTCGGCGTCGAGGGCCGTGATTCGCTTCGTGAGCCGGCCGCCGGAAGCCTTGGCGACTTTCGCCCGGTCCGCGGCCGCCACCCCGGGCTTGAACTTGACGATGAACTCGCCGGGAACGCTCCGGGCGCCAACATCAGCGCGGGAAGGGGCAGACGGTGCCTTGAGGGGTGCAGAGAGCGCCGTTGGGGCGAAAGCAACCAGGAGCGAGCAGAGAACCACCAGACAGGTGGCGAACCGCTTCAAACGCCATCTCCCCTTCTTATGCTGGTTCTACAACCATATGCAGCAGATGCCCAGGACAAGCCCTGGAAATAGGGGGATTTCCGAGAATTTTTTCACTCACGCGAAAGAACCCAAGCCCTTGGGGGAGGACTTGGGTCTTTTTTGCCACGGAGGACGCGGAGGACACAGAGGACACGGAACAAAAACTGTCAGAATGAGATTTTTTATGATACTTTTATTTCCCATGTCTCATTCCGTGTTCTCCGCGTTCTCCGCGTCCTCCCTCTCCAATGTTGGTGCTCTAGCTCACTCATTCTCCTGTTTTCTCAGTTTTTCTTGACTACATCCATCTTGTTGCTGGTGGGTAGTGGGCACACGAGTGCCCTTTCCACCTGCGGTAAAGCGCAGATACCCAAGGGCCCACCCCTGGTGCGTCCTGAGAGAGCGCTTTTGAATGCTGTTTGGGTGGTCGATCCGCCACTCCGCCCCGGACAGACTCACTCATATCTCACAGGGTCTTGCCCTGACAGTCCCTCGTCCTGTCTCGTTAAAAGGGGCGGGTGGGGAGGCCATAGCAGTGGCTCAGGGTCATGCCCGAAGGAGGTCGCACGGCCTTCCCCACCCAAACCGGCAAGCTTTATGCGAACGGCCGCTAGGCGGCAGTTGCGAGCTGGTGTGCACGAACCGGACCCATTACCTGAGCCGGGTCGTAGTACTTGCGGTTCTTCACAAGCGTGTGGATGACACGGAGCAGCTTGGAGATCAGGGCGACAAGGGCTTCTTTGCCCTTGAGCTGGTTGAACTTGCGGGCACGGAAGTACTGGTACATCGCCTTGAACTCCCGATTCCATGCAATCATCACGGCACACATCTGGTACAGAATGGCCCGGAGGTAAGGTCGGCCCCGTTTTGAGATTCGTTTCTGGCCCGTGCGGTCACCGGAAGAGTTGTTCACCAAGTTCAAGCCGGCCAGCCGGCGAATCTGCCGCCAGTCCTCGAACTGGCGTGGGTCTCCGACCTCACCGAGGAAGATCGCAGCCGAAATGGGGCCAACCCCGGGGATGCTGACGAGGTACTGCCCGATGCCCGTTGCGGCCAACGTATCGGCCATCGCCTGCTCCAGACGGGCGACCTGGTCCTGCCAGAAGCGTATCTCGGCCAGAAGACCTTCCAGCACCAGATGGCCCGCCTCCCGCCCTTCGGTCAGCCCCACGGATATGGCAGCTGCCTCGCGTACCCGCTCAAGCGTCTTCTTCCTAGCGCACAGGCCACTGTCCTTCAGCTTCTGGAACAACTGACTGTCGGTGTACTTGACGACGTCACAGGGAAACGGGCAGATCTCCAGGAGTCTAAGCGGAGTCATGTCCAGCAGTCTGCGGAAGATCTGCGGGAACTCCGGGAAAAACTGGTCCAGGAAAGCGTGTAGCCGGTTGACCACGGCGTTTAGACTCCGAACCTTATCCCGTCGGGAGTGGCTCAGCCACCGCAGGTCAGCATAATGACCGGTGGGTAACATACACGTGAGGAACTTCCCGTCTTTCGCCATCGATGCAATAAGCCTGGCATCCTTCCGGTCATTCTTGGCTGGCGTGTTGTCCTCCGTCTCCTTGGTGCGTTTGACGTGGAAGGGGTTGACCAGAACCACGATTATCCCGGCGGCCTTGAGATACCGGGCCAGGGGCTTCCAGTAGTGTCCGGTGGACTCCACGGCTACGACCACCCTGGTTGCACCGACCCTTTTCTTTGCTTCCTCGCAACTCTGAACTAGACGGCGGAACCCATGCAGGTTATTCTCGAAGGGGAAGGGGTTTCCGACATTCAGCCCCTTGAGATTGATGATTTGTGCCCAAGGAACTCGTTTGGCCATGTCTACGCCGGCAATAACCGTCCCTTCCGAGTGCATCCACTCGAGCTTCGCATCACTTGACATAGGGTTCCTGCCTCCTGGTATGTTCTTGGGGACGTCTGCAACTCCCTTATACCAGGAGGCCTTTTTTCATTTCAACCCTGATCCTAAACATTACGGGACTGGCAGTGGCTATGTCCCTTTTCCAACTCTTGGACTACACCACGTTCTCCAACCCCCCACCCGTGAACTGACTGTTGTACAGGTCGGCATAGAAGCCGTTCCGGGCCAGCAGTTCGGCGTGGGTGCCCTGTTCGATCACGCTGCCGTTGTTCATGACCAGGATCAGATCGGCGTCTCGGATGGTCGACAGCCGGTGGGCGATGACAAAGCTGGTGCGGCCCTTCATCAGTTCCTTCATCGCCTTCTGGATGTGGACCTCCGTACGGGTGTCCACGCTGCTGGTCGCTTCGTCCAGGATCAGCACGGCCGGGTCGGCCAAAATGGCCCGGGCGATGGTCAGCAGCTGCTTCTGCCCCTGCGAAATGTTCGAGGCTTCTTCGTTCAGCACCGTCTTGTACCCGTCGGGCAGCGTGCGGATGAAGTGATGCGCATGAGCCGCCCTGGCGGCCCGGATGATCTCCTCGTCCGTCGCCCCTTCCTTGCCGTAGGCGATGTTGTCGCGGATGGTGCCGTTGAAGAGCCAGGTATCCTGCAGCACCATGCCAAACATCGTGCGCAGGTCGCCCCGCTTCATGTCCCGGATATCCACGCCGTCCACCGTAATCCGGCCGCCGCCAATTTCGTAGAAGCGCATCAAGAGGTTGACCAGCGTAGTCTTGCCGGCGCCCGTCGGCCCGACGATGGCAATGACCTGCCCTTCCTGCGCGGTGATGTTCATCGCTTCGATCAACGGTGCGTCTTCCTTATACCCGAACTTGACCTGCTCGAACCGGACTTCGCCCTTCGGCACCTCGATCACTATGGCGTCGGCGCGGTCGGGCACCTCTTCCGGTTCGTCGAGCAGTTCAAAGACGCGCTCCGCTGCCGCAATGGTCGATTGAATCAGGTTCGAGATCTGGGCCAGCTGGGCGATGGGCTGGCTAAATGAGCGGGAGTACTGGATAAACGCCTGCACGTCGCCGATGCTGATCCGCTGCTTGGTGACGAAGATGCCGCCCACCACGCAGACGATGACGTACCCGATGTTGTTGATGAACATCATCAGCGGCATGATGATGCCTGAAATGAACTGGGCCTTGCGGGCCGCATCGTAGAGCTTTCCGTTGATCCGGTCGAACTCGGCGATCGAATCCTGCTCCCGGCCGAACGCCTTGACGATCTTGTGGCCAGTGTACATCTCTTCCACGTGGCCGTTCAGTTCGCCCAGGGCCTTCTGCTGTGCCGCAAAATGCTTCTGGGACCGCTTTGCGACCACCGCCGTCAGGACGCCGGACAGCGGCAGGGTCACGATGGTGACCAGCGTCAGCCAGGGGCTGATGGTCAGCATCATGATGATGATGCCGACCACCGTCACCACCGACGTCAGCAGCTGCGTGATGTTCTGTTGCAGTGTGTTGGCCACGGTATCAAGGTCGTTGGTCACCCGGCTCAGAATCTCGCCATGGGGGCGCCCGTCGAAGAACTTCAGCGGCAGGCGGGCGAGTTTAGCGTCCACATCCTGGCGCATGTCGAAGACGGTCCGCTGGGCTACGCCCGCCATGATGTAGGTCTGCAGGTACATGAAGGCAGCGCTGACCAGGTAGAAGACGCTGAGCAGAATCAGGATGTTCAAGATATAGTCAAAGTCGATCTGCGCGTTCGGCAGCCCCGTGTACTTGGCCATCAGGCCTTCGAAGAGCTTGGTGGTCGCGTTGCCCATGATTTTCGGGCTGACGATGCTGAAGATCGTGCTGATGATGGCCGTAATCAGTACGGCCACCAGATGCAGGTAGCGGGGCCGCAAATAGACGATCAGCCGCCGGAGCGTTCCTTTGAAGTCCTTGGCTTTCTGGACGGGCATCATCATATGGCCGCCTCCGAACCCGGGGCCGGGCTGCCGCCGTTGGCCGGGTCCGAAGCCTTTGCGTTCAGCGCTCATGCCAGTTCCTCCTCTGCCAGCTGCGAAGACGCGATTTCGTAATAGACCTGGCAGTTCTTAAGCAGTTCCCTGTGAGTCCCGATCCCGGCGACTTCGCCGTCATCGAGCACGATGATCCGGTCGGCGTCCATGACCGTGCTGATCCGCTGGGCGACGACCAGTACCGTGGCTTCGGCCGTCTCCTTGCGCAGGGCGGCCCGCAGCCGGGCGTCGGTCTTGAAATCGAGCGCCGAAAAGTTGTCGTCAAACACGTAAATCTCCGGGCGCCGGACCAGGGCCCGGGCGATGGTCAGGCGCTGCTTCTGGCCGCCCGACACATTCGTACCGCCCTGAGAAATATCGTGGCCGAACCCGTCCTGCATGCCGTCGATAAACTCCGTCGCCTGGGCGATGGCCGCGGCACGCTGGACCTCCTCCTCCGTGGCACCTTTCTTGCCATAGCGGATGTTCTCCGCAATTGTGCCGCTAAACAGGTCCGCCTTCTGCGGCACGAAGCCGATCTTGGCGCGCAGGTCGCGCTGGGTGAGCTCGCGCACATCGACGCCGTCGATCAGAATGCTCCCGCTGTCGACGTCGTAGAACCGGGGAATCAGGTTGACCAGCGTCGACTTGCCCGACCCGGTGCCACCGATGATCGCCGTCACCTCGCCGGGTTTTGCGGCGAAGGAGATATGGCTGATGGCCGGCGCCTCGGCCCCGGGATAGCTGAACGTGACGTCCCGGAACTCGACGTAGCCCCGAACGCCGTCCGCCCGCTTCGGCTGGGCGGGATCGCTGATTTCGGGTACCGTCTCGAGCACTTCGTTGATGCGGACCGCCGATGCGGAGGCCCGCGGGATGAAGATGAACATCATCGAGACCATCACAAACGAGAACATGATCTGGATCAGATACTGAATGAACGCCATCATGTCGCCGACCTGCATGTGACCGGCATCGACGCGGTGGCCGCCGAACCAGATCACTGCGATCGAGGTGAAGTTCATCAGCAACAGCATGATGGGCATCATGGTCGCCATCAGAATGTTGACCTTGACGGCCGTCTGCATCAGGTCGACGTTAGCGTCATGGAAACGGGCTTTCTCCCGGTCGATGCGGTGAAAGGCCCGGATCACCCGGATGCCCGTGAGGCCTTCCCGGACGACCAGGTTCATTTTGTCGATCTTTGCCTGCATCGCCTTGAAGAGCGGGAAGCCCTTGCTGCCCAGGAAGATGATGATGCCCAGCAGCACGGGGATCACCACCACGATCAGCCAGGAGAGCGTCGTGTCCTTGGAGACGGCCATGGTGATGCCGCCGATGGCCATCATGGGCGCCGTCACCATGAACCGCAGGATCATGATGACGACCTGCTGGACCTGGGTGATGTCGTTGGTCGTGCGGGTGATCAGCGTAGAAGTCCCGATCTTGTCGAATTCGTGCAGCGAGAAGCTTTCCACCCGGGCGAAGACCTTGCTGCGCAGGTCCCGGCCAAAGCCTGCCGCCACGTCGGACGAAAGGTAGGCCGTAACGACGGCGCCGGCGGTGCCGGCCGCGGCGACCAGCAGCATCCAGCCGCCCGTCCGCCAGATGTAAGGCACATCGTTCCCGGCGATGCCCAGGTTGACGATGTCCGCCATCAAGTTGGGCAGATAGAGTTCCGACAGCGATTGAAAGAACGCCAATATCAAAATGACGGTGACGAAGAGCGAGTAGGGTTTTAGATAACGAAACAGCTTGAGCATCTAGCTTCTCTCCTTGTTCTGCTTGGCGTCTGCCCTTATCAGGGCCTTCGCCAGGATCTGCAGGCCGCGGGCCACTTCATCCAATTCCTCATCCGACACCTCGGCCATGACTTCATCCCAGACCGCCTCGGCCAGGGTCTCCATCTCTTTTTTCTTGTTCTGCGCCGCTTGGGTGGGGTAGACGCGCAGGAGGCGCTGATCGGCCGGATCGGGCCGTTTGTCCACCAGGCCCTGGGCGGCCAGCTGATCGATCGACTTGGACACATGGCTCTTGACCAGTCCGACCCGCCGTGCCAGTTCACTGACCGTGATGCCCGGGTTGTGGTGAACCTCACGGAGCAAGATCAGGATCCCAAAGGGCAGGTCAGTGCCACAGAAGGCTTGCCGGATGCGGTCGTGCATTCCCTTGTTGACCTGCCGCCACAGCTCGCCAATCTCGGGGCGGAATTTCGTCATCGCTTGCCACCTCGTTCACTACCGAACGTTCTACACAGAACAAATCTACTCTCCGGGCCGCGCTTTGGCAATAGGGAAACGGAAAGAAAGAAAGCGGTGAGGTGCTCCTCGCCGCTTCTTCGCGCCTGTAGCGAAAAAACCTGGCACGATTCACTTTGTCTGGAAGGGATTAGGTATCTTCACATCCAATATAAGGAAGGTGACAACATGAAAGATAATCAAAGGGGGCGGCGTCTTGCGTTCGTTGCTGCGCGGGTGGAAGGCTCTCGGCCTGGTGCTGCTGCTGGTGCTCACCTTGATGCCGGCCGCGGCTTCGGCGGCCCGGTCCGGACGCGACTATGAACTGACCGTGGTCTTCGCAGGCGGGGCGATTCCGGCGGGCGCCCGGGAGAAGCTCGAAAAGGCCGGTGCGAAGGTAGAACGCACGGTCCCCGAAGTGGGCGTCGTGCAGGCCAGAGGCAAGGCCAGCATGATTCCGGCCCTGCGACAGGTGGCCGGCGTCCAGTACGTGGCGCCTTCGCTGACCTGGAAGCTGCAGGTGGAACGGACCTATGCGCTCGCAGCCGAGGCGGCGGCGGCGCCCGGCGACCTATATGATGCGTACCAATGGGATATCAAGCAGGTGACGAAGGACGGGGCGAGCTGGCGCATCAGCAAAGGCTCCCACCGGACGACCGTGGGCGTGATCGACTCGGGCATCAACGCCCAGCACCAGGACTTGCGCGCCAATTACCTGGGCGGGCGGAACTTCGTGCCTGCAGGGACGGGCGGTGACCCCACGGAAACGGGCGGCCCCGACGATGTCAACGACCGGGTGGGGCACGGCAGTCATGTCGCGGGCACCATCGCCGGAGACGGGCGCATTTACGGCGTAGGGCCGAACCTGGGCATCCGGGCCTACCGGGTCTTCGGGGCGGACGTGGGCGCCCAGACTTCCTGGATTACGGCGGCCATGGTCGCGGCGGCGCGCGATCGTGTCGATGTGATCTCCATGAGCCTGGGCGGCTACGACGTGCTGGGCAAGGTGAGGTGGACAGACCCGGACACCGGCGTCACGTACGACCTGGGTGACGATCACGCGGATCTGGTGGCGTGGAAGCGGGCCTTCGAGTACGTCTCGAAGCAGAATATCGTCGTGGTGGCGGCCGCCGGCAACGAAGCGATCGACGCGGGAGATCCGAAGGCGATTGTCGCTTTCCTCAACGAAGTGTACGGCCCCGAGGGATTCCAGTTTGAGGGCGAAGGCATTGAAGTGCCGGGCGGCATCCGGGGCGCCGTGGCGGTGTCGGCCACCGGGCCCGATCGGTCGATGGCCAGCTACTCGAACTATGGCAAGCAGTTCGTGGCGGTCGCAGCGCCGGGCGGTGACTTCCAGCGCTACCCGGAGGGTGACTGGTACACCGACATGTGCCTGAGCGCCGACATGGATTACGGCGACGGCGTAAGCGGGTACGTCTTCATGGCAGGCACATCCATGGCGGCGCCCAAAACGGCCGCGGCGGCAGCGCTGTACATTGACCAGTACCGGGCGAAGAACAGGGGCCGGCGCCCCGAGCCCGAGGTGACGATCAAGGCGCTGCAGCGGAGTGCCACCGACCTGGGCCGGAGGGGCTATGACGCCTACTACGGCTACGGCATGGTGGACGTCGCCAAGCTCCTCTCCGGCGGGCGCGAGGGTCGCGATCACGACTAGAAAAGCCGGTGCCTGCCCCCGGGTCAGGGGGCAGGCACCTTCGCATTGTTCACGCAGCAGCCCAGGACTTGGGCGAACGGGTCCCGGAGTCGGACCGCAGGTAGATCAGCCGGTAGACGAGGCCGACCAGAAAGGCACCGCCGACGATGTTGCCCAGCGTGGCAAAGATCAGGTTCTGGGTCAGGTAGCCTGGCGTGAGGTACCGCATTTTGTCGGCGGCCAAGCCCGACAGGGCGACAACCGGACCGTTCCCGTTGGCGATGAAGTGCTCGAAGCCGCCCGCCACAAAGGCGGTAATCGGCAGCAGCGTGCCCATGAACTTGTCGACGGTCGTCCGGCCGCCATAGCCCATCCATCGCTGCTTTCGAGTTCGTCTGCCATATGCCGACAGCCCCCTTGATAGCACCTATCAACCAACCTTAGACAGTGTAGCCGTGCGGCCCATGGGTTCACAATCGTACATCACTGGGGCTCCAACCAGGGCATCGCCAGCCATGTGGCAGTGGTCCCGGAGTGCGGACTTACCACGGTCACCCTTTCAGACCTGACCGGTTTTGACAGTGAGGGAGTCGGTCTGTTGGCGCTGGAAGCCGCAGCCGGGCTGCCACCCGGGGCTTTGTCCCGCCACTGATGGCGCCATAGAGTAGGGGCCGTCTGCACGGATGCAGACGGCCCCAAGTCGTTATCACCCCTATGCCCAGCCCTCTACGCCCGACTGCCGAGCTGCAAGGGCAGCCTTAACGGTCTGCCGGTCAGCCGGATGATAGTCAAACCGGGACCAGACCTCTTCCAGGTCTTGATACGCCAGACGACGGAAGACCTGGCGCAAGTCGATGCGCATCAGCAGGTCTTTGGTGTAAGGCCGTTTGGCATCGCGGAAGACCAGTGAATTGAGGAAGCACCGAACCAATGGGCTGTTCAATGCGCTGCATACCAGCAGGGCCTCCGTGTACGAGTCAAAGCCCAGGAAATAGCACGTATCGTCCAACATGACGGGCTTCCCGCCGATGGGCTCCACCAGCGTGAAGCAGCCGGTCTTGTACATACCCGATATGGCGACTTTGTACGGCGCAAACGAATACGCCCCGATGCCGAAAATGGAGTACGGCGGTTTCCCGCGATATATGGAAGATTTGCGACCGTCGAAGATGGCCCGGTGTCCCTCCAGGTACGCCCACAGCTTCGGCAACCTCTGCGCAATGCCGTCCGTATCTTCCCCAATCTTGCGTTGGGTAATGGGAATCCGGAAGCGGGCGCCCCCAGTGGCGAACCCTTTCAAGTCGGAACTCTTGAGCAGGGGATAGATCGCCTCATGCTCGAGTTCTGCCACCTCGCCCAGGCCGTTCACATATGCTCTGTCTGACTCCCGGAGCTCCATCACCTTGGCGCAGTCATGCTTGATGCCCTGGCGCCAGACCAGGGGGCATCTCCCGTCGAGGTCCCGCGACGTTTCGTAGGCATCAACATCGGCGACGAAACGGTCGCCTGCCCATCCGAACGTGGCCGCCTTCTGGTTCGCGGCGATGTCAGGATAAGTGCTGCATGTGGCCTCCGGAACTTCGGCGCCAAGTCGGACAAGAAGCAGCGAGGCCTCCACTGCGGCGCCGAAATGCTTCTTCGCGTCGATACCAAGCGCCTTGATTTCGGCTGCCCGAAACCGCCGGCGGGGCAACTCCTGCATGAGGTTCCGGATGACCGAGTTCTTGCAGAGGAGCGCCAGGGCCCCCCGGCGCCCGTGAAACACCTCCAGGAGCCGGAGAACGATCGACTCCGAAATGTCAAAGTTCGACTTCCCCGTCATCGCATCCAACCCGGAATGCCCCTTGAAGTTCGCCTTCACCGGAAGGTTTAGCGAATCGAGGGTCGCCAGTTCTGCATTGGTGACCCAGGGCGGATTGCCCAGGATAAGAATCTCGCCCTCATGGGGCACTGCAAACTTGTGCAGGAAGATGTCGTCCTGGTGAACGGCGATGCGGGCGTGGAAACGCCCGTGGGCGAGTGCGTGCTCAAGCAGCCACAGCTTCAACGTGGAGACGTGGGCAGGCTGGATTTCGACACCGTAGATCGAGACAGCACTGGGAAACTGCCTGAGGGCAGCCTTGATGAAATTGGCCTCCCCGCAAGTCGGCTCCACGATTGCGGCAGGATTGCATCCAATGGAGGCCACGTAGCGGCAGACCTCCTCGGCCAGTCCCAGTGGGGTCTGAAAATCGCCCCACTGCCTGCCGCACTTGGGTGCGACCAGCGATACGTCAGACCCGGATGCGGCGGAAGCGAGGAACGCGCCCAGTTCAGCCTCCGAGGCAAAGAACGCGGGCAGATTCGTGAGCTTTTCTACTGTCGCGTTGGCCTCTGCCAAGGTGATATCCTTATGAAGATCCGCGAAGAACCTGCGCAGGTTGCTGCCGCCATCCACCATCACGATCAGAACCCCCTGTCCAGGCCGCCGGCCGGTCAGAGAAAAGCGTACAGTGGCACGGCAACATCGTCAATATCGGTATGGAGTCAATGTGACGCCACCCCGCGGGCGAAGAGCCAGCCGCCGTCCGGTCGGTTCCGAAAAGGCCCCCGGGGCAGCCAAGAGGCGCAACCCCTTTCTGTACCAAGGGATGCGCCTCTTGCGTCTGCCTAGACACTTGATCCACCACTGGGCCGTCCACCAGCGTCCTTCCTTGGTGGATTTGCCCGAAGCGCAGAAAGCGGTATCGGACTCGTCCAGATAGGTCCCGGCAGGCGCCTTCAGCACCTGGGTCTGCCGGGACTCCTTGCCCTGGTATGCCTGCGTCACTACCGGCGACGCCACCAGCGGCCCCACAAGGGCCAGCTTGGAGGACCGGGCCTTCACCCGGGTCAGGTCGTCGCTCCACTTCGCTCGAACGTCCGCATTGGTGGGGTACGGGCCGAAGTAGTACATCCAGTAGCGGCCGTCCCGCACGTTGTACACAGCCTTGTTCCACTCCATCGACGCCGGCACGAAGGACTTGATAATCGGCAGTTCGCCCGCCGGAATCGAAATGGGGCCGCTGCACCAGGAGCCCATGGGGGTGTCCAGGCAGATGTTATCGTGCAGAATGCTGCCTACCGCCACGGCGATCTTTACGTAGCCCATTTCGACCCCGTCGGGACGGATGAACTTCCGCGTCCACTCCGGGGTGGGAGTAAACGGAGCGCCATCGCACTTGGAGCCCACGGCACCGAAACACTGCTCAATCTTACCGCCAACGGCGCCCGGGGCGGGCGCCCAGTGGCCGTAACGGTCGAGGCGCTCCTGCGAGCGAGCCACCTGACGCCACAGGTCGTCCGCGGTGGCGCCGGCTTTCATGCGGCTCACGAACTCGTCCCGCTCACGTGGCAATGCCGCCCGGCCCAACAGGTTGGAATAGGCCGAATCGGCCAGCTCCGCGGCCTTTTTCGCCACCGGGTCGTTGCCGGGAGGAGCAGCCGGGGCTGTACCGCCGGCGGATGGCGCCTTGGTCATCTGGTTATAGCGGATATACCAGTTGCCATCCTTCACCACCTTGTCACCGGTGACGCCCAGGTCCCACAGCTTGTCGCCGTTGAAGTCGCCGGTGAACAGGTTGACAACCCCGTTGCCCCAGTTGTGGGTGTCCTCGTTACCGAAGCCGCCCTTGCCGTCGCCGTAGCGAATGTACCAGGTCCGCTCCTTGTCAGCCGACGTGCCGGTCACACCGATATCCCATTTGCCGTCGCCGTTGAAGTCGCCGGTGAATGCGTTGGTGACGCCGTTGCCCCAAGCGTACTTCGTTTCGTTACCGAAGCCGCCCTTGCCGTCACCATAGCGAATGTACCAGTTCCGGTCCTTCTCTGCGGCCGTGCCCGTCACACCGATATCCCACTTGCCGTCAGCATTGAAATCCCCGGTAAAGACCCGGGTCACGCCATTTCCCCACCAGTACTTGGTTTCGTTGCCGAAACTGCCCTTGCCATTCCCGTAGCGAATGTACCAGTTCCGCTCCTGGTCCGCAGAGGTGCCGGTCACGCCAATGTCCCACTTGCCGTCACCGTTGAAGTCCCCCGAAAAAACGTTGGTCACGCCGTTGCCCCAGCAGTAGTTAGTCTCCTTTCCGAAGCTGCCTTTGCCGTCGCCATAGCGGATATACCAGCACCGGTCCCCGTCCTTGGCGGTACCTGTTACACCCACGTCCCACTTGCCGTCGGCGTTGAAATCCCCGCTGAAGACGTTGGTCACACCGTTATTCCAACCGTACACCGATTCTTTGCCGACCTTCAGCAGACCGGCCGACATGGCGCCCAACGGATAACATGTGCTTGACCGGAGCCTTTGGTCCTGTACAGTGGGTGGGTACTGGAGCAAAGGAGTCGATTACAACTATGTCACTGGCGGAGAGCCAACTTAATGAGGTTCAGCGCCGGCGCACGTTTGCGATTATCTCGCACCCCGACGCCGGCAAGACCACCCTCACGGAAAAGCTTCTGCTGTATGGCGGAGCCATCCGGCTGGCCGGTTCCGTCAAGGCCCGCCGGGCCGCCCGCCATGTTACGAGCGACTGGTGAGAAGTCGGTCATGTAGACACGGGAGCCTGGCATAAGAAAGCGGCGCTCCCTTCAGTGAGGGTTCGCGCCCCTTCTTCATTTCCTGCGGGATTTCGCGCTGCGTCGCGTGATTGTTCACCAACCCATGCGAGTCCGAAGCGACGTAATGTGAGCGACGTGGTGGCGACCATGCCACGCATAGATGCCGAGGGCATGGTCCAGGGTCATGAGACCCCGTGTGGGATGGTGGAAGGTGCGGGCGAAGTCCTGGGGAGTCATGGCGCGCAGGAGCAGATCCCACCGCTGATGAATGGCCTCCAGCAGGGTCAGCGACACGTCCGTCGGACCCAGCTGCGCATCGGGCAGCGCCGCCCACCGATCCTTGTTCCAGCCCGGAATCGTGGGCTGCTCCTCCGTCAGGGTCCATCTGAACCGGGCGTAGTTCAGCAGGTCTGCATCAGGCAGATGATGCACAACCTGCCGCACGGTCCAGCCGCCGGGGCGGTAGGGGGTGTCGAGCTGCTCGGCTGACAGCCCGGCCACAGCTTGCCGGAGCGCCTCCGGGCACTTGGCCAGCTCGCCAATCCAGGCCTGCACCTGCCCTCTGGAGATCGCACCTTCGAGATGAAACTGGCCGATTGGATACCGCAGATCCTCCATGGCGAAATCCTCCATGTCCTTGTTCATGTCGAACGTATGTAGCTTCCCTGAAAGTTGGTAGATTCCTTTTTGTCGTTGGCGACCCGGCTTTCCAGGCCTACTCCTATGAGCTATAGCAAAGCGCCTCCCTCTGGGGAGGGCGCTTCTTTTGTGCACCTGTGGAACTGAAGTGGCACGGCTATGACAAGAGGTTCGAGTTCCTGATTCATGGTCCGTTAACTTGACGTTGTTCTGTAATCAAGGTAAAATCGAGTAGTTAGCCTAGGAGTACGTCGCCGTGCCGCACGCTGGTGCGCACGGCATTATTCTTGAAAGGGCGGAGCGACCAGCATGATCGAGAACTCCCTAAATAATCTGGCGTCGGAAATCCGCCGGCGGCGAACCTTCGCCATTATCTCCCACCCCGACGCCGGCAAGACGACACTGACCGAGAAACTGCTGCTTTACGGCGGAGCAATTCGGCTTGCAGGGTCGGTCAAGGCCCGCCGGGCCGCCCGCCACGCCACGTCCGACTGGATGGAGATCGAAAAGCAGCGCGGCATTTCGGTGACCTCCTCAGTCATGCAGTTCGAGTATAACGGCTGCGCCATCAATATCCTCGATACGCCGGGTCACCAGGACTTCAGCGAAGACACCTACCGGACGCTGGCCGCCGCCGACGCTGCCGTCATGCTCATCGACGCCGCCAAGGGCGTCGAAGCGCAGACCATCAAGCTCTTTCACGTCTGCCGCATGCGGGGCATCCCCATCTTTACGTTTGTTAACAAGCTGGACCGCGAAGGCAAGGATCCGTTCGAGCTGATGGAAGAGATCGAGCGGGTGCTGGGAATGCGCTCGTGCCCCATGAACTGGCCCGTCGGCATGGGCTCCGGCTTCAAGGGCGTTTATGACCGTGAATCGGGCCACGTCGAGCTTTTCGACGGAGGCGACCACGGCCAGACGAAAGTCAAGACCCAGACGACGGGCCCCGATGACCCCACCCTGGCGGAGATCATCGGTCCGGACCTGCAGGCGAAGCTGCAGGAGGATACTCTGCTGCTCGACATGGCCGGCGACCCCTGGGACCTGGAGCGGTTCCGCCGGGGTGATCTGAGCCCTGTCTTCTGGGGCAGTGCGCTGACCAACTTCGGCGTGCAGCCTTTCTTGGAGTACTTCCTGCGACTGGCGCCCGCCCCCGCCCCCCGGCTTTGCGACAAGGGTGTGGTGGAGCCTGGTGAGCCGCGCTTCTCCGGGTTCGTGTTCAAAATTCAGGCCAACATGAATCCGGCCCACCGCGACCGCATCGCCTTTCTGCGCATCGTCTCGGGCAAGTTCGAGCGGGGCATGGGCGTCAGACACGTGCGGCTGGGCAAGGAAGTGAAGTTGGCGCAGCCCCAGCAGTTCATGGCCCAGGACCGGCAGATCATTGACGAGGCGTACGCCGGCGATATCATCGGCCTGTTCGATCCGGGCATCTTCCGCATCGGTGATACGCTGGTGACGGGCGAGCCCATCGAGTTTGAGGGCATCCCCTCCTTCTCGCCGGAGCATTTCGCCCGGGTCAGCATTCGCGATGCCATGAAGTCGAAGCACTTCCAGAAAGGCGTCCAGCAGCTGACGGAAGAAGGCGCCATTCAGGTCTTCACGCCTGCGCTTCCCGGCAACCCCGACCCGATTCTTGGCGCCGTGGGCGAGCTGCAGTTCGAGGTCTTCCAGTACCGCATGAAGGCGGAGTACGGCGTTGAGGTCGAGCTGACCCGCCTGCCCTACGAACTGGCCCGCTGGATCGAAGGCGACGGGTACAGCCCCCGCAGCTTCCAGGGCACCGACAACTTCCCCGTCCTCGATAAAGACGAGCGCCCAGTTGTATTGTTCAGAAATGAATGGAGCCTGGCCTACGTCGTGCGTAATCGCGAAACGCTCAAATTCAAAGAGACGGCCTACACCCGCTAGACTTGAGACCCCGCCCTCGTACATGAGGGCGGGGTTACTCGCGCGTTAGCCCATGCATACCATGGCATGGGGGTGCAGGACATGCCGAAGCTCATCGTAATCGACCCCGGCCATGACACGAACGACCCCGGCGCAGTCCAGTATGACGGCGAACGCGAGAACACCTACACCCTGGCCCTGGCCCGGGCCACCCGGGACGCCCTGCTCAGCGGGCGGGACTGCGAGGTCCGCCTCACCCACGAAGGTCCCGGCATGGTCCCCGGCGGGGACACGACCGAGGAGCGATGCGCTGGCGAGCATCGCGCAGCCGGTCGTCCGCGATGCGCTGGCGCAGCTGGGCATTCCCTGGCGGGGCGGGCCCAATCAGATCATGTGCGCCGACTTCGCCGTACTGCGCTACCCGCAGCTGCCCTGCATGCTGCTGGAGAGCCACTTCGGCACCGACCCTGCGGATGATGCCGCGGCAGACCGGGCCGAGTTTATCCCAACCCTTTCGGACGCCATCGCCCGGGGTCTGGCCGCCGCCCTTGGCCTACCGGGAAAGTCCAGCCGCCTGATGTGCCAGGTGATCCTGCCGCTCCGCCCGGGCGAAGCGAGCCCCCGCACCGTCACCGGTGAGATCCGGGATGGCGTCACCTACGCCATCCTGCCCGGTACCGACTTCGAACAGGCGGTCCGGCCCGTGGGCGAAGCGATGGGGCGCGCAGTCCGCTATCTTCCTGATCCGCCGACGGTGATCATCGAGTGAAGAAATTCTAGTTTATGCGCGAACCTTTTGCCAGGGCGTACCGTTTTAAGAAGTGCCTCTCGTTCTTGCCCATCCTGCTTCTCCTTCATCTTGCGGATCGGGGTGGGGAGCCCCGAAACGTCTTTGCCTCCGATCGGCCCTCACCAGGCCGGCTCGGAGGCTTTTTTTGTCTTACGTGCGCAAGATGAGCAGCGACAAGGGCGCCGTGGGCAACAGCACTTCGCCCGGCACGCCCAGCGGGTTGGCGACGGCCAGCGCCATGTAGCCAGGCCCGTCAAACCGAGTGCCTTGGCGCCATCGACGGCGAGTCCATCAAAGTCGACGTAGCGGGTCGCCCCGTCGGTGCCGATCCGCGGCCGGACTGCGGTAATCAGCCGGTGCTCGGGGGGCTGTCCAGCTCCATCCATGACATGGAGGCCTCGACGCAGTAAGCAATCTCCCGCGTGCATGCAACGTCGCCCTGGTGCAGCGTCCGGGCGGGGTCGGCAAGCCGCTCCCCGGCCCGGTACGGCAGGAAGAGCACATCGCCCCGCAGCCCGGCCGTTGCCGGGCGACTTCAAGAAACCACATCGGCGCCAGCCTTCTCTCATGGGGGGCAGAAGCCGGTTGTCATTCCGATCTACTTGACGGGCCAGTACTTCGTAAGTACCTTCACCTATCTCGGGTGGGGCTGCCACTATTCGCCGTCAGCACAAAGGCTGCCGTACACCGCTTGCCCAATTACTACCAAGCACGGGCTTCGAAACGCCCGGACCCCGAACATGAAGAGGAGTGGAAAGTACAGCCATGTGGAAGCAGCGCCGACTCGAGCCCCCGACCCCCGAGACTGTCCGGCTGGGCTTCGATTACGCCATGGAGCAGGATGCCCTGGTCATGGAGGATGCGGGCGGATTCACCCGCGTCACCCTGCAGGGCGGGCACCATGCCACCCGCCCCGGCGCCCCCCAGATTCCGTATCTCATGCTATACGTAGCGATTCCGCAGGGCGCCCGGGTGGCGGGAATCAGCATCATGGACGCCGACCAGCAGGTCATGGAGCATCCGGTGGTGATCATGCCTGCCCAGTTGCCGCGGATTGCTGACCTCCGGTTCAAATCAGAGGAACTGCAGCGGCGCTATGCCGAGCTCCTGCAAAATGAGCCGATGGAACTGGACGAAGAGGCGCCCGAGTTTGCGCCGCCTGATCTCGAGTACTACAGCCTGCAGCGGCTCTATCCCTTTGCGGCTGCCGAGACGACCAGTGAACAGGCGATCGGCCCGTACCGGATTCTCGCCGTCAGGGTCAACCCGGTCCGCTACCTGCCCGCGAAGGGGGCGGTCGTTCTCCACCGCCGCCTGACGGTTGCCGTCGACCTGACCAGGGGCGGCCGGAACCTGAAGCCGCGCTACAGCCGCGAGCAGCTCGAGTTCTACTACGAGCTGGCCGGGCGGATCGTCGTCAACCCTGACCTGCTGCCCCGGCCCGAAGGGTATCGGGCGCCCGGCGGTCAGGCGGCCTACCTGATTGTCACCAACCATGAGATGCGCCCTGAATTCGACCGCCTCGCCGAATGGAAGACCGCCTGTGGCCTGACGGCCCGGGTTGTCACGAAGGAGGATATCGTCGCGAAGAAGTTCGGCGACTTCACGACGGGCGCCGGGGGGGCGGCCCGCGACGAGCAGGAGATCATCCGCAATTTCCTCAAGTGGGCCTACCGGGCTTGGGGCGTCTGCTACGTGCTGATTGGCGGCGACACGGATGTGATTCCGGTGCGTGAGGTGGCGGCCCTGAGCCATTACAACTGGTTCACCCGGCAGACCGCAGCGACCCCGGACGAGAACCGGTGCGTCTACGATGCGGTCAAGAAGCAGACGAACATCTTCATGAAGGACGCCATCTCCTCGACCACGCCCCTGCTGGCGATCACGTCCGGGGTACGGCTGCCCTACAATCCTGCCGCTTCCACAGCCTCCCCGGGCTGGTACTTCGCCTCAAGCATCTCTTTCGCGGTGGCGAGCCCGGTGCCGACCAAATACGTGGTGGTCAAGGGCCCGACCGCCACGATTAACGATGCCGCGGGCTTCTACAAGATCACCGACACCTTCTCCATTCCGACCGACCTGTATTACGCCAGCCTGGAGTCGTCCCGGTACAACAAGGCAGACAAGCATGACTGGGATGCGCTGAACAACGGGCTCTACGGCTACTACACCGAGACCGGGGAGCCGAGCGGCATCGCCTTCACCTTCAACGTGTGCGTGGGCCGGGCGCCCGCCGCCACGCCGGAGCAGGCAAAAGCCTTCGTCGACAAGGTGATCCGCTACGAGAAGTTCGACGGCATCTCCAACATCGCGACCCGCAGAGCGATCTTCGCTGCCGACTACTGGGGCGGGCCGAAGGTGGTCTTCGGCGATCCTGCCGCCGAGAACCGCTATGCGCTGGCGGACGCGACTACGTGCCGCATCACTCTCAAGGAAGTGCCGGATGCCAACATTGACCTCATTGCCGACGACGGCGCCGGAGTCTACCGCGAGATTCCCTACCGTATCAACGCCTCCGCCGTCAATCCCGGCTGGTACTTCGCCCAGGGCCCCGCGACGCTGGCGCCCAGCGGCATCAGCATCTTCGGCATCGACATCCGCTTCCCCACCAAGCACATCGTAGTGCGCGGCCCGGCGGGCACGCTGTCGCCCAACGCCTACTGGGTGGACAATGCAGCCCCCGACGGCGGGCTGGTTGAAAAGGAACAGGCCCGGGCCCTGTTCCGGGCCCAGGCGCCCCAGGTGGACCTGCACACCCGGCTGTACCGCGACTTCGCCTCCACGCCCTCCCCCATGTCCGGCGAAGCTGTGACCACGGGTGTCCTGGACGCAGCCGCCCTCACGGACCGGGTCAACGAAGGTGCAATGTTCCTGAGTCTGACCGGTCACGGCTGGTACGGCGGGTGCTGCACAATTGGTGGCGCCCAGGCTGACAGTATGGTCAACGGCATGAACCTCCCCGTGGTAGTGGCGGACTCCTGCTCCACGGGCAACTTCCAGGCGAACGACGCCTTTGGCGAAAAGATGGTGCTTAACCCGGGCGGCGGCGCCATCGCCTACCTGGGCAACACCCGGTACTCCTGGATTGGCATGGGCGATGACGTGGAGCGCCTCTTCTGGGACCACCTCTTCGCCGGCGCCGCCACCACCTCCCTGGGCACCGGCTTCGGCGCCCGCTTCTGCACCCTCTATGGCTCCAGCGGCTGGCCGGTGCTCTGGAAGTGGATCATCCTCGCACAGAACCTGATCGGTGACCCGGCGCTGCGTCCGTGGGCGGGGGTGCCCATCCGCATCTCCATGCGTACGCCGGCCAGGGCCACGCCGCTCTCGACGATGGGCGTGGGCGTCACCGATGCCCTCGGCCATGCCGTGCCCGGCGCCCGGGTCTGCGCCTATCAGGCCGGCCGCCTCGTTCGCAGCGCGTACACAGACGCCGCCGGCCGGGCCGCCATCCCCCTGACCGGTTCGGCCCGGGGCGCGGTAACCGTTACGGTGACGAAGGGCGGGGCCGTGCCTGTCCAGCAGCTGGTGGCCATCGTATAGGGCGGAAACCCAAGCGCTCACCGCCCGCCGCGGATCTCTTCCACCATCGTCCGCAGCACCCGGACGGCAAACCGGGCGCCCTCCGGGCTCACCCCCGGCAGGCGCGCATGGTCAAGGCCTGCCGCAATCAAGTGCTGCCCGCCGGGAACCCGCGCCACCAGTTCGGCATGCAGCTGATGCATCCCCCTCCGGAACTCTGCGGGCGTCAGCCCGCCCGGCAGGGGTCTCGCCGAATCCCCGGCACTGACGACGGTCAGGGCAAGATTCCGGGGCAGCGGCGCCGACCGGACCTGCCGCAGGCTCTCCGGCAAGGCTTGCCACTCAGCCAGCGCCGTATCAAACTGGGCCGGCAGCCGCAACAGGCTCCGGACGAGCGCCCGCTCCCGCGGCGGAAGGTCCCCCACGGCCCCCAGCAAGGGCACGCCGGGCAGATAGCTCAACAGCCGGAGCAGTCCCACCTTTGCCAGCACCGGCAAGGCGACCACCATGCGGGTCTGTGCCTTCACGTTCACCCGCAGCCGGGCAAACTGCTCGGGATCCGTGGGATCGAACAGCACCAGTCCGGCCACATCGGCGGCATGCAGGCCCGTGTAGAGCCGGGCGACCAGTCCGCCATATGAGTGCCCCGCCAGTACAGCGGGCCCGTCCACACCTACCGCCTGCAGCAGCGCCCGCAAGTCGGCGACCGCTGCCCGTGCCGTGCGGGGCGCCGGCCCCGGGTCGCTCCACCCGTAGCCTGCCCGGTCATAGGCCACAACGCGGGTAAAGCGGGCAAGGGCTGGCGCCACCCGCGCCCACAGCAACGCCGTGCACAGAAAGCCCGCCTCCAGCACAACGGCGGGGCTTCCCTCGCCCATAACCTGCGCATACAGCCGCCGCCCGCCGATGTCGACCAGCCGGCCGGGCGGCGGCACCTGTAATTCCGGCACGGCGCACCTCCGCTGTTTCCAAGGAGTTTGCGGTCCCAACCGCCAAGTTCTCATGGTAACCCAATATGGAGAGGATGATGCGCCATCGAACCCCTGGAGCGAGTTCGCGCCGCCCTGGCCGCCCACGGGCGTGAACCCGAGTTCAAATTCTTCGAGCAGCACCTGCCCACGGCGCCCATCGCGGCCGATGCAGTAGGCGTAGAGCTCGGCCGTATCGCCAAGTCGATCCTGCTGTTTGCCGGCAAGGCGCCGGTGCTGGTGGTTGCGGCGGGCGACCGCCGGGTTGACCGGCAGAAAGTCAAGGCGCTGACCGGCGGGCTGAAGGTGAAAATCGCATCGGCGGACGAGGTGCTGGCGGTGACCGGTTTCGTGGCCGGCGGCGTTGCGCCGGTCGGCCTGCTCCAATCCGCCGCCGTGCTGCTGGACCATAGCTTGCAGCGGTTCCCGGACGTCTGGGCGGGCGGCGGCATTCCGGAGGTACTCCTCCGACTGGATGTGGCAGCCCTGCCGCTGCTGACCTGCGGTACGTTCGCTGACGTGACGGAATAGCCAGAGCCCGGGCTGGCAGACAAGCCCCGGCTCACACTGCTCCTCGCCTAGAAGCTTTTCTCGAGATCTTCCACCAGCGAACCCACAAAGGCAATCGCCTTCTTGATGGGCCCCGCGGTCGACATGTCGACGCCGGCCAGCTGCGCCAGGCCCAGGGGCGTCAACGTACCGCCGGCTTTCAGGGTCCGCAGCCACCGGTCGACCGCCGGTTGGCCCTCCTCCCGGATCGCCTCGGCCACCGCCGTCGCGACCGTCAGGCCGGCGGAGTAGGTGTACGGATAGAGGCCCATGTAGTAGTGAGGCTGCCGCATCCAAGTCAGCCGGGCGCCATCGTCGATTTCCACGGTGTCGCCCCAGAACTCGGAAAGAATGGCACCCTTCGTCTCGCAGAGGGTGCTGGCGGTAATCGGCGTCCCCTGTTCGGCCAGGCGGTAGATCCGCCGCTGCAGTTCACCTTCCAGCAGATGCCGCACGAAGTTGTGGTGGTAGGTGGCCAGCAGGCCCATGTTGATCCAGCGGCGCATGCGGGGCTCCGGATTCTGCTTCATGAGATGCTGCGCCAGGAGCAGTTCGTTAATGGTCGACGGCGCCTCGACAAAGAACATCGAGCAGCGCGTGTTCACCAGCCGCTGGTGACGCTGGGCCAGCGTGAAGTGACCGGCGTGGCCCAACTCATGGGCCAGCACGAAGGCGCCCCGCATGGAGCCCGACCAGGTGACCAGGATGAACGAGTGGGCGCCGTATGGCGACGAGCAGAATGCCCCGGTGGACTTGCCCACGTTGTCGGCCCGGTCCACCCAGCGCTCGTGCAGGGCTGTCCGCATGATCTTCGTGTACTCCGGTCCCATCACCGACAGCCCGTCGATAATCAGCTGGGAGGCATCTTCATAACTGATCGTCGGGTTGAACGACGGGTCAAGGGGCGCCTCGATATCCGGGTAGAGCATCTTCTCCATGCGCAGCACGCGCCTGCGCAGCCGCGCATACCGCTGCATGATGGGCGCCAGTTCCGCCTGAATCGTATCGAGGATGTTGTTGTTAGTGTCAACGGTCACTTCCTGAGGCTGGAGCAGCATGTGCGTCGCGGACGGGTATCTGCGCAGCCGTGCCAGGACTACGTTCTTCTTCACTTCGGTGGCGAACGTGGCCGCGAGGGTGTGCTTGTAGGCATTCAGACCCTTGTTGAAGGAGGCCCAGGCGTTGCGCCGGAGGCTCTCGTCCGGAATCGTCTCCAGCTTCTCTTCGTAGGTAGAGAACGAGACGGGGTAGGTCCGCCCGGCATCGTCGGAGATGGGCTCGAAGCTCATATCCGACGACTTTGCCCGCTCATAGACCGTGTAAGGGGCGCTGTGCACCTCGCCCAGGGCGGCCAGGGCGGTTTCGGTCTCAGAGGAGAGCTTGTGGGGCTTTTCGTCCAGGAGGTCCATGATCCATTTCCGGAAGTCCGCCAGCCCCGGCTCTTCCTGCAGATACCGCTCCAGGGTGCCGTCCGGCAGCCCAAGGGGCTCGGTCTGGATGAACGAGAGGGCGGCGCCGAACTTGGCTCCGAGGGCGCCGACCCGGGCGGCAGCCGCCTGATTGGCAGGGTTAGTGCCGTCTTCGGCGACATGGAGGCGGGCGTTAGTGGCGACGCGGATAACCCGCGCGTAGAGCTCCTCATAGGCGTTCAGGCAGGCCAGGAGCAGGCCGGGGCCCTCGCCCAGCCGGCCTTTGTACTGGACGACGGAAGGAATGGCCGCTTCCACTGCGGCAAGCTCTGCTTCCCATTCAGCCGTGGTCTGGAACAGATCCTCCAGGTTCCATTGTTGTTCGACGGGGACTTCGGCACGGGTCATTCGCTGTGCCATGCTCCTCTGTCTCCTCTCGGGGCTGCTTCCTTCGGCGACTGTAACAGCACGATTTTAAGTTTCACGAGTATGTTGCTAATGTCCTGCCGGGCGACGGCCGGATGACGGGAAGGAGCAACCAGTATGACGATCCGTGCTGTATTCTTTGACGCCGGCGATACGCTCATCCACCGCTGGGCGCTCAAGCATGAACGATTCACCTGGCTGTGCCGCCTGGCGGGCATCGCCCTGCCGGACGACCCCGCCCGCGCAAGGGCGGGCACCCTCGCCCATGAACGATACTTCCAGGACCGCCGCAAACATGACGATGCCTTTTCGCTGAACTGGTATCTGCGCCTGAACCGGGCCGGTCTGGTCGGCATGGGCGCCGGCGGCGACCTGGACGCCCTTTCGGCCGCCATGATCAAGGCTGCACAAGCCGTACCCAAAGAAGAAGTGCCGGACCCGGCAGCGATTCCGCTCCTGGAACACCTCCGTACCAACGGCTACCGGCTGGCGGTCGTCTCCAACTGGGACGGCACCCTGGTCGAGTACCTGCGGCGTACGGGGCTCGGCGGCTACTTCGACGCCGTCCTGGACTCCGATGTGGTCGGCTCGCGCAAGCCCGACACCCGCATTTTTGCGATTGCCTGCGCAGCTACGGGGGTCAGGCCGGAAGAAGCGGTCCACATCGGCGACTCGCCTTGCGCCGACGTGGCCGGCGCCCAGGCGGCGGGCGTCCGCCCCCTGCTCCTCGATGCCCTGGACCTGTTTGGCGACGGCTTCGACAGCCTGGCGCCCTTTGAGCGAATCCAGAAGCTGTCTGACCTGCCGGCCTGGTTGGCAGCGCAGTAGGCCACCTTACGTCCCCTCCGTACAAAATCGTGAGCGACCCCAACCGAATCCGCCGCCACACTCGTATTAATGAGTGGACGTAGTTGGCCCTGCATGTCAGGGTGACGGGGAGGCGACCGGTCGGTGCTTGACTTGATCCGTCAAATGTTACCTGCGGCTGTCTCTGTCGAATTGCAGCACGGCACCGGCCGGGTCCGCCATCTGCTCGTCACGACGGAAGATGGCGGAGCCCGGCCGTGTGTGCTCAGGCGGGCGCCCCTTCGGGAGTGGAAGCTCTGCCAGTCATACCTCAACCCGGCAGCCACCGGCGCTCCCACCTTACTGGGCGCAGCACCCGCGGACCGGCCGGAGGAGGCCTGGCTCCTCCTGGAGGCACTCCCCGAGCTCTTCCCGGACTTCTCCGACGCCGATCAGGTCGCCGCCTGTTACCGCCACCTGGCCCAACTGCATCTGCGCCATATTGGTGACGATCACACGGCGGAAGGTCCCTGGGCCCTCTCCACGCAGGAAATCGAGGCGGCTCTGGAGCGGTTCCCCGAAACGACCCACCTCACACATCAAGCCCGCCTGCTCACAGACGGGCCCGCTACGCTCGTTCAGGGCGATTACCACCGCTGGAATATCCTCCTGGTGGAGAACCGGGTCCGGGTCCTGGACTGGGAGCACGCCTCCTTCGCCCCGCCAATCTGGGACCTGGCCCTGCTTGCGCCGGAAGAGCCGGGCTGGGACGGCGCCCCCCGGGGCGCCATGGCCCTGCACGCCCTCGTGACATACCACGAGGCGGGCCCCCTGGCCCGCCTCCCGTTCCATCGCTTTCTCTACCTGCAGACCCTGGCCCGTATCGCCATCGCGGCCCGTTGGGCACACATCCACGCGACCAAAGCTGGTACGCTGCCCCCGGGGGGCGCCCGCTCGCAAGTCGAAGCCTACGCACAGACCGAACGCGCCCGGGCCGCCAACCTGGCCGCACACCTTTAGGTCCGCAGAAAATCCCGCAGCGCATCCGTCGTGCTGGGAAAAGCCAGCTGATCCCACGGGATCTCTTCCGGCAAGAACGCCCGCACTTCCTGCGACTCCCGGTCGATCTGCAGCTCCCCGCCCAGCACCTCACAGGCGTAAACGACCACCACCACGGGGCTCCGGTACGAATAAACCCCCACCAGCCGGGTGATGCGGACCTGGAGGTTGACTTCTTCCAGGGTCTCCCGGGCGGCGGCCTCCTCCACCGTCTCATCCTGGTCCATATACCCGCCGGGGAAGACCCAGAACCCTTTACCGGGGTTGATCGCCCGGCGGACCAGGACCACCTTTCCGTCAATGACGGGGATGGTGCAGGCCGACACCTTCGGGTCCTGATAGAAAACGTAGCCGCAGTTCCCGCAGACCAGCCGCTCTTTCGGGTCGTTCCTGACGGCTGCCAACTGCAGCGCTCCGCCGCATTTGGGGCAGAAGTTCAAGGCCACCGCACCTCCGTGCCGCCCGGCTTACTTCTTGCGCGTGTACCGGCGCCCGCCTTCCGACTGGCGCGCCGCCGCTGCTTCGCTCCGGTAGGTCCGATCGCTCAGCGGCACCTGGTCGGTCAACAGGGTCACGACCCCACGCCCTTTCAGCGACTGCTCGTTGAACTCCCAGGCCTCCAGATAGGACCGGAACTCCTTGCGCTGTTCCTGGTTGCGGGCATCATACCACGCCACCTGCCAGCTGTCCACGTCGGGGCACCTCCTCTGCCAGGTGAAACAGAGCCTCCCCCGAGGGGGAGAACCTACGGGTGCCGAAAGGATAACCGAGGTGAGTGGACGGTGAAGAACAACGTCTTTGAATCGCTCATGGCCATAGCGGGCCAGGAAATCACCCTGCGCTTCGCCAACGCCGGAGTTACGGGCCGCCTGGTGGGAGTTGAACGGGAGAGCTGGGGGTATGTACTGCATTTGACCAGCGCCATCGGCGATCATTACGTCGCATTCCCGGGCGAAGTGCTGCACATAGTGGCTCCGAAATCTACAGGTATCTCATAGTCTAGTCTAGTGCGGCGCCGCGCAGCGGCGAGGCCGCACGGCACCCGTAAATGGCGCGTCAGCGCCGAGAAGGGGGCCGGCCCGGCAAGGGTAGAACCCCGGCCCGTGAGGTGCCTGTATGATCAGAGTAAATAGTGAGTCGAATTCCGTCAACCCCGTAGGGCATGAACCTTTTCCCCTCCTCGTGCGTCACACTAGGTGAACGCGAGGAGGGGTCCATGATGTGGAGCGAGCTGAATGACCTGAACGAACGGCTTGCCAGGGCCGCGGACCACCAGGCTCGGCTGGGCAAGCTGCAGAACCGGGTGCAGGCGCTTGAAAAAGAGAAGAAGGAGCTGCAGGCCCACGCCGAACAACTCCGCCGGATCGCCCACCAGGAAGAGGCCGACGTACGGCGCCTGGAAGGCATCAGCCTGACCGGCCTGTTCCACTCGGTGCTCGGCAGTAAGGACGAGCAGCTTTACAAGGAGCGGCAGGAAGCCCTGGCGGCCGAACTGAAGTACGACGAGGCCCAGCAGCGCGTCGAAGCGATCGACCGTGACCTGGAGCGGGCGCGGGCCGATTTGAGCACCGCCGCCGGCACCGGCGACGATTACGAGAGCCTGATGCGCCGCAAGGAGGATCTGGTGCGCCGGGTGCCCAGCGCCGCCCCGCGGCTGCTGGCCTTCGGTGAGCAGGAGCAGCGGCTGCAGTGGCAGATCAAAGAGCTGACGGAAGCCTACAACGCCGGCCGCAGCGCCGATTCCGCCCTGTCGCAGGTGGAGGATTGCCTGGGCAGCGCCGCCGGCTGGGGCACATTTGATATGCTCGGCGGCGGCCTGATCGCTACTGCCGTAAAGCATTCCAGAATCGACGATGCCCGCAGGCATGTCCATTACGCCCAGCAGGCCCTGTCCGCCTTCCAGCGGGAGCTGAAAGACGTCGCCATGGTAATCCAGGTAGGAGAGATTCAGATCGGCAGCTTCGCCACCTTCGCCGATTTCTTCTTCGACGGGCTGATCGCCGATTGGATCGTTCAGAGCCGGATCAACGATTCGCGGGAGTCCGCCCGCCGGGCCCGGGATCAGGTGGGTGAGCTCCTGCGCGTCGTCTACCAGAAAATCCAGCAGTCGCAGGCCGAACTGGGGCAACTGCAGCAGCAAAGGCAAGGGTTCATCGCCGGGTATCAGGGGTAAACGCACGTGGGCGGCCATACGGTCGCCCACTTTTCTTGTTCAATTAGACGTATGGACAATCAATCGCACATGTCTTATCATGTTCTTAAAGTTCAATTATTTGTTCACAGTGCAAATGTTCCGTATCAGAATTCTCATGGTTACCGGAACGTGACCTCAGTATTATGAAAGGGACTGTTGAGATGCGACACCCTGTACGACCGGTCTACCGCCTCGCGATTGCGGCCCTTGCCATCCTGTTGGCCTGCGGAAGCCTCCTGACCCTGTCCCCCACCCCGGTGCATGGCGCCGACCCCGAGACCGGCGTCAATCTCGCCGACCTGTCGGCTTTGAAGGCTGGTAGCAGGAAATCCGAGCACCCAAAACTGGAATCGGGGCTCCAAGACCTCGCTGTGCAACTGCCCGAAGCGCTGGGCGCCAGCACCAACCCGCCCGTGCCGGCGAAAGCCGATGAACATGAGAGCCGACCCGTTCAAGTGATTGTGACGGTTCAGCCGGGAACCGAGGATCAAGTCGAGCAGAAGATCCTCAAGCTCGGCGGCACGGTTCAGCTTCGCCTCAACAATCAGCTTCAGGCAGTAATGCCCCGGGAGACTGCCGCAGCCGTGTCGGACCTCCCGCAGGTCATGTTCGTCGGCAGACCCGAACGGTACTATGCGATGGACGTGGTCGGCGAAGGGGTCGCCGTGACCCACTCCGACCAGTGGCACCGCCAAGGTGCGGGCGGACAGGGGGTCAAGGTCGGCATTCTGGACCTGGGCTTCTACGGATACGAAGCAGCCATGGGCACGGAACTGCCGCTCAATACGGTTGCCCGCTCATTCCGCCTGACCCCTACCAACAACACCGACATTACAGGCGACGGTGACCCGCACGGGACCGCCGTAGCGGAGATCATACACGACATGGCCCCGGAAGCTGAGCTCTACCTGGCCAATTTCTACTCAACGCTGGAGATGAGTCAGGCAGTTGATTGGCTCATCGCCGAAGGCGTCGACGTCATCAACGCTTCGATCGGTATATATCTCGGCGGTCCCGGCGACGGCACGGGCATGGCAGCCGATATCGTCCGGCGGGCCCGGAACGCCGGGATCCTTTGGGTCAACTCAGCGGGCAACTGGGGCGAGGACCACTGGTCAGGCCGGTTCTCGGACAGTGACGGCGACGGTTTTCACAACTTTTCTGGCACGGACGAAACCAACAGCATCTTCCTGTTTGCTGGCGATTACCTGGGCATCGATCTGAAATGGAATGACTGGACGAAGCAGAACCAGGACTATGACCTGTTGCTGACCGACGATTATGACCGACTGGTGGCTCTCTCGATCAACTATCAGTCCGGCTCACAGCCGCCGGTTGAAGCTCTGGACTACGTTGCCCCTTCTGATGGGTGGTACCACATACGCATTGGACGGGACATGGCGACCAGAAGCGTGGATTTCGATCTGATCATCAACACCAGTCCCGCAATGAAAGCCCATCCCCAGGCGCTCCCGTCAGAACCGTGGCAACTGGAGTACCAGAATGCCAGCCGCAGCATTGCAATTCCCGGCGACTCCCGTGACGCCCTGACGGTTGGCGCCACCAACTGGGGCGATGACACCCTCGCCGAGTACAGCTCCCGCGGTCCGACCCTGGACGGACGCATCAAGCCCGACATTACGGCCCCCACGGGCGTCATCTCCGCCACTTACGGCGGCGAGTTCCACGGAACGTCATCCTCGGCGCCACACGTGGCAGGGGCGGCCGCGCTCCTGAAGTCGGCGCACCCCACCTGGGGCCCCGCTGAGCTTTCGGCATACCTGCAGAAGTACGCCAGGGATCTGGGCAAATCGGGCAAGGATAACGACTATGGCAGCGGTCGGCTCGAAATGGCCGTTGGCTCCGTCGCCGGGACGATTACGGGCCTGGAGTCGGCACCGCTGGCCAATGCCGACGTGCGTGCAGAAGGCGGCGGGTACACCTGGCAGACCGCCACCGACGACGCCGGGCACTTCCTCATTCCCGGGGTCCCCCCGGGCACGTACTCGGTTACGGCAGTCGCGGCGGAATACCGGCAGCAGTCGAAGACGGGCGTCCGGGTCGCCGTCGGGCAGCAGCCCATCGTGAACATGACCCTGGCGTCGACCCTTGGCAGCCTGACCGGCAGAATCACGGACAGCCGGAACCTCCCCCTGGAGGGCGCCGCAGTCAGGGCGACCAAAGGCACAACTGTTCTCGAAACGCAGACGGATGCCACCGGTTCCTACGCCTTCACCCGTATGGCAGAAGGCTCCTATGCCCTGAGAGTAACCCTGGACGACTACAAGCCCGTGACCAAGAGCAGTGTAAAGGTCACATCGGGCCGTACCACATCCGCCGACCTAAAGCTGACCTCGCTCTATGGCACCATCGGGGGCAAGGTGACCGCCGCCGCCGGCAACCAGCCGCTGTCGGGTGCAACCGTCACCCTCAGCAACAGCAGCGGTACCGTTGCCACCGCCACGACCGGCGGCGACGGCACCTACTCGTTCACCAGGGTCGCTGAAGGAACCTACACCGTAACCGCCACCCTCGCCGACTTCAAACCCCTGTCGCAAAAGAATGTCCGGGTTTCCGGCGGCGGGGCGGCGACCGTAAGCATGAAGCTCTCCACCATTTTGGGGACTGTGGCCGGAAAAGTGACGGACGCCCGCCGGCAGCCCATCGTTGGCGCCCGCGTGCAGGTGACGGGGACCGGCGGCTCCTGGGAAGCGCTGACCGACGCCGCCGGGGCCTATTCGATTCTCCGGGTGACGGAAGGCACCTTTACCGTCACGGTCTCCAAAGATGATTACCGACTCCCGGCGCCCAAGAGCATCAAGGTCACCGGCGGCAAGACGACCTCCTTCCATCAGCAATTGACACCGCTGTACAGCACCATCAGCGGGACTGTCACCAACGCAGCCGGGCAGGCCCTCGCCGGTGCCGAAGTTGAAGTGAAAAACCAGACAACCCAGGCCGTCGTGGCGACTGCCACAACCGGAGCGAACGGGGCCTATTCCATTCCCAGGCTCCTGGACGGCACCTACACGGTGACGGTAACGATGGACGAGTACAACGAGCAGGTCAAGACCAAAGTGAAGCTGTCCGGCGGTCAGGTTATGACCATGAACTGGAAGCTGATCTCCGTGTATGGCACCCTGACTGGAAAAGTGACCAACTCGAGCCGGAGGGCCATTGCCGGCGCCACCGTGACGGTGACGGACGCCGGCGGCACGTCGGTCGGGTCTGCAGTAAGCGGCGCCGACGGCAGGTACGCCGTCCAGAGACTGCCTGCAGGCTCGTACAGCGTGATCTTCTCGCAGGCCGGGTACACCACGAAAACGTATACCAGGATCCAGATTTCCAGTGGTTCCACCAGGAGCCTGAACACCACCCTGAGCCGGTCCTCCGACTGACGGCATTCAAAAAAGCGCCCGCCCGGGCTCTTCCCGGGCGGGCGATATCGTCATCACGGCCACACATAGATACCGGTGCCCTGTTCGAGAGCGATCTCCATCAGCCCGCAGACCTGGGCATAGGGCTCCACATCTTCCATCAGCGCCTGGCGCCGCTCGTCGTCTTTCAGCACTCTCTCCATGCCCCGGGCTACGGCCAGAGCGACCGCCAGGTAGCCGGCGTTCTGCAAGAGCTCCTCGCCGGACAGCATCCCGTTGAGGAAGAACGCCTCCAACACCTGGGCAGAGCTGAGGCGCTCCCGCGCCCACACCGGCCCCCGCTGCCACTGCCGCGGCGCCTGGCTCAGCAGGTCGCCCCGCTTGCGCATGCCATCGGCAAATGGCGTCTGCTTCATCGCCTGCGCGCGCTTAGCAAAGGCAGTCACGCGCGCGAGCAGTTCTTCCGGCAGGTCCCCCTCCAGGCCGCGCACCGCCGTGTTCCAGAGCAGGAACTCCAGCCCTTCGGAGATCGGGTACGGCACGTATGCGATGCAGCCGCCCACGTGCCCGTTCAGCGAGGACGGGCACATGCGGCAGGTCACGCTGTGCTTGACGAGGTTGGCTACCTGCGTCTGCAGGTCGTGCAGCGTCAGGTCGGCGGGCACACCCGGGCCGGGGTCGAGCAGCATCTCCACCCGGGCATGCGGATCCCAGGCTGCCAGCGAGCCGCCGGCGGCCAGTTCCCCAATGCGGCGCAGGAGCCCTTTTTGTTTTATCGCCTCAATCAGGCCCGTGAGCGTCATCTGCGTCTTGACGGGACAGCGACGGTCCACGATAAACTTTGCGCCCACCCTGTACCCCCCTGCTCTTCGTATAAACAGGCCTCGGCCTTACTATATACGTTTGAACATGCCCGGGGGTTCGGTTTTGTCAGAAAAGGCGCAACTGGCGATGGTCGATGAAGCTGATCCGATGAATGGAGCAGGGCCCATATTGATCGAGCGCAGCGAAGTGTTCCTTTGCGGAATAGCCCTTGTGCTTCGCAAAGCCATATTGCGGGTAGAGTCTGTCGTATTCGACCATCATGCGGTCCCGGGTCACTTTGGCCAGAATCGATCCCGCCGCAATCGACAGGACCTTCCGGTCGCCCCCGATTACCCAGCGCTGGTCGCCCGTCCAGGCCGGCACCAGCGCGTTGCCGTCGATCAGCAGGCACGGCTTCTGAACGTCCAGTCCCCGCTCCCGGGCCATGGCGAGCGCACCCTGCGCTGCCTGGAACATCGCCTCGAAGGTCGCGTTTCTGATATTGATCTGATCGATCCGCTGATGATCGACCACGCCCACGCCCCAGCCCAGGGCGAGTTCGACGATTCTTTCGTATGCCAGATCCCGCTTTTTCTCCGAAAGCTGCTTGGAGTCGTTGACGCCCGGCAGCGACGCCCCGTCCGGGAGAATGGCCGCTCCCGCCACCACGGGGCCCGCCAGGGGTCCGCGCCCCGCCTCGTCCACACCGATGACGCTGTAGCCATGCCGCCGGAGCACCCGCTCCATCCGCAGATCCGCCAAGGCCTACCCCTCCCTCGCCATCTCAATGCGTTCCCGCGCCCGGAGGAGCCCCATGAGCGCCACGAATCCAACGCCGGCGGTCAGGGCGACGCTGCCGGCCACGTAGTAAAGGATCTCTGTCCCGTACACGTCAACAATCCGGCCCGCGGCCATCGTCCCCAGCACGGAGGCGATGCCGCTGTTGACCAGCACCAGCAGCGCCTGTCCGCTGGTGCGCAGCTCCTCGCCGCTCATCGCCCCGACGAACCCGACGGTGGTGGGCAGGAAGATCGCGTAGGTCGCTGCCTGCAGCGACTGCAGGAGGAGCAGGGCCACCGGCGACGTTGCGGCGCCATACAGCCAGAAGCGCACAGCATAGGCAAAGCCGGAAAACGCGAGCAGCGGCAGGGGGCCAATACGCTGCGTCACTTTGCCCATCAGCATCCAGACCGGCACTTCGACGGCGGCGGCCATGCCCCAGGCCCAGCCGATCTGGTTGTTCGTTCCGCCGACCGCGGCCATATGAACCGAGAAGAAGGTGGCGTGGGCGGCGTTGGCCGTGGTAATGATACCGGAAAGCAGCAGCACCGCGAGCAGCCGCCGGTTTCGCAGGAGACCACGCACCGCGGGCCAGACCGCCCGGTTCGCCCTGACGCCGTCAGCGGGGAGCCGGCGGGTGAAGTACCAGGCGATGGCCATCAGCAGGGAGTAGGCGGGAAAGGCCCACTTCAGGGAGACCGCATCGTATAGCCGCCCCATGGCTACCGTAACCAGCAGAAAGCCGATCGAGCCCCAGAGCCGGATGACCGGGTAACTCGCCCCTGTGCGCACGGCCTCGCCCAGTGCGATCGAATCGGCGATGGGCATGATGGCGCCCGCAAAGAAGGCCCACACCGCCACCAGGGGCAGGAGGGTCCAGAACGACTGGCCGAACCACATCAGCCCGCCGGTCGCGGTCACAATCAGGAGTAAACCGGAAAGCACGCGGCCACGGTGGCCGGACCGGTCGGTGAGGGGGCCAAAAATGGGCTGGGACAGGAAGAGCAGGATGGGCGCCATGGAGATCAGCACGCTGATCTGCGTGGCTGAGAGGCCCACCTGCTTGTAATACAGGGCCAGGAATGGCGACAGGGCGCCGATCGCGCCAAATACGAAGAAAAAAACATGTGCCATATTGCGCTTATCCACCTTTATTGAGCGAAAGCACGACGGGAGCCGGCAAGGCTCCCGTTCTTAAATACGCATTTCCCGGCGCAGTTCCTCCAGGCGGGCCCGAACTTCGGGTGCCATTTCGCGGGCTGCGGCGTAACCGCGCCGCATATACTCGCCGGCGCTGCGCGGGTTGAAGCTGTTCAGACCCGACACCTGGGGGCGAATCACCACATCCGCCCATTGCAGCGAGGCGCTGATGGTCTGCCGCGTCATGATGTCGAACGCCCGCATGACCGCTTCCGCCACCGAGCGGGGCGCCCCGGACGAAAAGCCGTACTCCGTCACGTCGACTGCGATCACCATGTCGGCGCCCATCGCCCTGGCAGCGCCCGCGGGCACGTTGTTGACCACCACGCCGTCCACCAGAAGCCGGCCCTCGAACTCCACGGGCCGGAAGAGGCCAGGAATGGCGGTAGATCCGCGCACGGCGTCAGCGACCCGGCCTTCCCGAATCACCACTTCCTGGCCGGTGTTGGCGTCTGCTGCGACGGCTGCAAAGGGCAGCTTGAGGTCAGAGAAGCTGACCGGACCGATCTGCGCATCGAGAAACCGGCGCATGCGGCGGTTGGTGACGAAGCCGCCCCGGGGCCAGACGGGCTCCACCACGTCCAGCCAGCTCAGGCTCTGGGCCAGGTTCTGCATCTCCCGCCACGAAAGGCCGCCGGCATAAAGCGCTCCGATCAGCGAGCCGGAGCTTGTCCCCACCACGCAGTCAACGGGGATCCCTTCCTCCTCCAGCGCCCGGATGACGCCGATGTGCGCCGTGCCCCGCACCACGCCCCCGCCCAGCACCAGCCCTACGCGGGGGCGCCCCAGGGGGCCCGCGGGCCTGGTAAGCCGCAGGTGGTCGGGCTGAATGGTCCCGCCGGCGGCGAGCAGCGCCGCCTCGTGAATCGTTCGCTCCAGTTCGGCTACGTTGGCCTGGATGAAGCTGCAAGAGGCCAGACGCCGGAGGGCTTCGGACGCGATCGGCGGATCGGCTGTGGAGCCGTGGCTGAACTTGCGCACGAAATGGCGCGCCAGGGCGGGGACGTCTTCGGACCGCTGCCGCAGTGCCGGGATCAGCACGGCGAAACCCTCGGCGAGGATCGCCGCTTCTACCGGCGACGGCTCCCGATCGCCGGGCGCCCCGGCCGTGGCCATAATCCGGGGAATGCGGCTGGGAACCTGACCCCGCCCGGCTCCCGCCGCCATCGGCAGAGTGGCGGCCACCGCCGCGGCCGCCTCGGGCGGCGCCTCGTCGGCGTGGCGGATCAGCAGCGTGCCATGGGCGGCCAGCTGCAGCGCCTCCGCCCATCCGCTTTCGGTAAAGGCGGAGCCCTGCATGACGATGAAGGGTCCATCCTTGCGGCTGCTGTTGTAGTGCATGCGGGCGGCGGCCAGTTCTTTGCCCGTGCCGGCTTCGCCGACGAAGACCACCGGCTCGTCCGTGCGGCTGCCCCGTGCGATGGCGGCCCGGACGCGCTGCGACCAGGGGCCGTCGCCCACCCATTCGTGATGCGCCCGGGCGCCCTGCCGGGCGATGTGGTCCGACAGCGACCGCTCCCGCAGGCGGGTTCGGTGCAGCCGCAACTCCGCTTCATGGGCCCGTGCGCTGAGGGCCACCAGGAGCTTGCGGGCCACGCCGTCGTTTCGCTCCAGAAGCTGCTGCAGCCCCTCCGGGCGAATGCGAATCAGGCTGGTCATCTCCCGCGCAATCGCCGTCGCTGTCGCCGGCTCGCCCAACAGGACGGCCAGTTCCCCGAAAAAGCCGCCCGGGCCCAGCAGCGCGATCCGGGTAGGAACTTCCCCGGCCAGCAATAGTTCAACCTGGCCCCGTACGACCAGGAAGAAGTCAATCTCAGCTTCGCCCTGCCGGACAATGACTTCAGCGGGCTGGTGCCATGTCCAGCGGCAGTAGTCCGCCAGTTGCTCCAGCGCAACTTCGTCAAGGCCTGATAGCAGAGGCAGTTCACGCAACGCTTCCAGGGTCATCGCACCATCACCACCCGCGGCTTGCAAAAGTCCTTGATTGCAGACGGTGCAGGCACCGGGGAGGTTCCCACAAAACAAGAAATATTTCAGGGCCTCGCCTGCCTAGCGTGGCTGGTCGTGCGTAACTCGGCCGTCGCCCGTAATGGGAATGACCGGACCCAGGAAGACCGGCTTGCGGTGAATCAGCCACTCGCCGAAGGCCTTGACGCGGGCCAGTACTTCCCGTGCCGCGTAGTACTCCGCCTTGTCGTAGACCCACCGGTCGGCCACGACGCCATCCGCCTCCAGGCCCATCCGCCTGGCCAGCCAGATGGCCCGGGGCAAGTGGAACGCCTGCGTCACCACCACGGTCGAGTGGACCTGGAAGACGTCCCGGGCGCGGTACATCGAATCGTAGGTGTCAAACCCGGCATGATCCATGAAGATATCTTCCGGCGGCACGCCCTTGGCTTCGAGGAACCGGCGCATGGCGTTGACTTCATCGTATTCGACACGGCCGTGGTCGCCGCTAATGAGTATCTTCTCGACCTTTCCCGCCTGATACAGGTCCCAGGCGGTCAGCAGCCTGTCTTCAACCATGGTGGATGGCCGGCCGTCCGGAAAGACGTAGGCGCCCAGCACGAGGGCGGCCTGCGCGGGCCGGACGTCCGCTACCGGGAGGATTCCGGCCTTACCGCCGTAGTAGACCACAGCATTGGCACTGCCGGCTGCCAGAAGGCCGGCAGCCACCAGAGAGGCACCCCATTTTAGTAACCGCTTTGCGGGCTTGTGCACAATATGAACCCCTCTCTTGTGAGCTTACCAGGTGCCATAAAAATTCCCTAAAATGTCCCAGGGAGATATTGCCAATGTTCTCTTTACGTGCTATCCTTTGAATCAGGGGGTGTTCCATCATATGAAAAAGATCAGGGGGATCGTGGTTCTCGCGGCGGTGCTGGCAGTCTTGGCTTTTGCTTCCGTGGTGCAGGCCGGTGGGCCCGGTGGAGTGACTACCCAGGGCTGTGATAACATCGTGTGGTGCACTCACTAGCCGAAAGCAAGAAGGAAGGGCGCATGGGGGTGCGCCCTTCCTTTTTGTTTTACACGGAGGCCCGGCTTCCCTTCCTGGCGACGAGGATCCACACCCATTCGTTCACCTGCTCGACATAGACCGAGCAGCCCTGTGCAGCAAAAATCGATGTAAGCAGGCCAATGGTCGGGTAGTACTCCTCTTCGATCTCCCGAACCAGCTCTTCCTTGCCTGCGGCGGCGTAACGCTCGATCATGACCTGCCTGGCGGCCCCGTCGGCCCAGGCGATGTCCCCCAGGACGATAATGCCGCCGCCCCGCAGGACCCGGAGCATCTCCCGGGCGCCCCGGGCTTTCGCATCATCGGTCAGATGATGAAACGCATACGATGAGACCACTGCATCCACCGACTCGGTTGGTACGGGCAGGTCGAGGAACTGCCCTTCCAGCACGGGCACATCGCCCAGCTTGTTCCGGGCTTGCTGGCGCATGGCGGCCGACGGCTCCACAGCCACGACTGAGGCCCCCCGGCTCAGCAGCACACGGGCCAGGTTTCCCGTGCCGGTGCCGACGTCCAGCACGTGCCGCCCCGGCTCCGCCCCGGCCAGGGCGGCGATCCGCTCCAGTACCTCCTCGTATTGCTCAAAGCCGTCGGCCGGCTCGGCACGGAAGACGGTCTCATCGTAGGTCGGCGCCCACTGGTCGAATATGGCCATGAAGTCAGCGTGGCCAAGGCCCATCAGGTTCTCCTCCCGTCTTTGCCCCCCCGGCCTGCTGACCGGAGGCATTTCCGTGCATTCATATCGGAATACTCTGCTATTACCTCCAGAGTATGCGGAAGGAGCTTGGCTGTCAACCGCCCATACGCAGGCGGCGCCCGGTTTTCGCCCCGGGCGCCGCCAGTTCCCTCTACTTGATGTCGACCGTCTTTTCCTTGCTGACGCCGAAGTAGTTGTGCCGGGGGTCGCTCAACTGAATGGTAATCCTGTGAGTCCCCAGCGCCACCTTCGGAATCGTGTACGACTTGCTGTAGATCATCGTTTCCGGGCCATCATCGAGCCGGATGTGGACATGGCCGTCCTGGGGCACGCGGAAGGTGCCCGTCTCCACCCTGACGGTCAGTCCCGCGCCTTTCTGCTCCACGGTGAAGTCGAACTCCGGCTGGGGCCGTGCCGCCCGACACCCTGCGAGCAGCAACAGCACTGCCGCGAGCCACCCCAGCACCATCGCCCGCCGCATGCTACGCCTCCTCTTCTTCGCCGGTCCGCTGCCGCCGAATGGCGACCACCGTGGCGACAATCACAACCAGCGCCGCCGCACCGTAGAAAATCGGTCCCCACACCGAGTGCTTCAGCGGCGGATCGATGGGAATCATGCCCACCAGGGTCTCGGCAAGCTCTTCATCTGCCCTGACTCGCAGGCCGCCCCGGTAAAGCTCATCAAAGACTGTGATTTCGACGACGATATCGAATGTATCGGTATTGGGCGGCACCAGGGCGCCCCTGTATGTACCCGGCTCAAGCTCCTTCAGGGTGGCGGGCGGCCCCTTTTTCCGGGAGTCGGGGGGCGCGGCCGTCACTGTGGCCGTGGCCCCTTCCACCGCCGCGCCGTATACGTCCATGACCCTCACGGTCAGCTCATCGCCCTGGAGCGAGAAGGCTGCCACGGTGCTCAGGTTATGGGCCTTGGCTGCGGTCGCCACGAACAGCATGAGCACGATGGCCAGCCCAACTACAATTCGCCTCACCCCTATGCCCCCTTGTTAGGGCCATTGGAACAGTATACATTCTTACCACAGATTATCGGATTGATTACACAGATTAATACAACATTAATATGGAATTTTTGGTTTCCCGTGTTCTTGTTCCTTCATCTGTATGTTCCGCGATCTGTGTAATCTGTGGCAATCTAATGCCCTTTTCCCCAACTCCATCAGTATAGACGAAAACCCGGCGGTAGCCGTTACCGCCGGGTGATTTCATAGCTGCGACCCGGGGACGGGGCCGCCGACTTCGTACACGCACTCCTTGGCGCCCCGGGGCACCGACTCCGCCTGGGTCACCTTGGGCTGCGCCTCCGCCACGGCCAGGGTAATGCCCTCCACCATCGCCTTGCACAGGTGACAGACCTGCTCGGGGTGAACGGCGGCGACTTCCCGGAAGCCGCAGGTCTTCAGCACCAGGGTCCAGGAGCCGTCCTCCGCACGGGCCACGTGGGTCATAATGCCCAGGCGGTGCAGCGCCTCGGCGCACGTGCGGACCAGTTCTTCCTGCTGGGCGGCGGTCACCGCTGCCGCCTCCTGCCCCAGCCGCTTGCCGAAAGTCCGCCCGATTTGCTCAATCGCTTCCTTTGCCCCATCGCCCAGGAGGGCCAGCGACTGCACCAGCAGGTTGGCCAGGAGCTGGAAATCGCGGGCCGGCACCGTCAGCGACACGGCACTGCCCGACGGCGAGTACAGGTAGCCGGGCCGCCCGCCCTTGCCGGTCTTTTCGGCCATGGCTGCGAGCAGGCCGATATCCGCCAGCTTATTGAGGTGCGTGCGCGCCACATTGGGATGGAGTTCGAACTTCTCGGCCACCTCAGCCGCCGTGACGGGATGCGCCGCCGTCAACACATATTGATAGATGTTATAGCGGGTGGGGTCGGCCAGGACCGCACTCACTTTCTGCGGGTCCCTTTCCATCGCTCTACCCTCCAGTCAATTGAGAATCACTCTCAACGCCGTCTCCCGAGAATCGGCGATATCGTCTAATGATTTGGAAGCACGAAAAAGACGCTTAGGAATGAGGATTACACTATTGACACAGTGTAAACACAGTCAATACAATGAGACCGAAGCAGATAGCTGGGGACCGCACTGTGTCCATTTTACACTACAGTGACAGTGTAAAACAAGGTGCCGTCTGCGTGGAGTCTGCGTAGTTCCGAATCCGCACTTCCCGCTGCCGGGCCCCCGCCCGACGGTGTGAAATATAGATCTCCCGGCCGAGCCTGGCCGGTAATCCCTTTGGCCCTCTGCCAACCCAGTTTTCTGATTGTTCGTCTGTGAACGAAAGGAGTAGAACACCGTGACCACTGGCGCCCCCCTTATTGTTGAAGATCTGCGCGTGAACATCGGCGAGAAGCAAATCCTCAAGGGGCTCAACCTGACTGTCAAGCCTGGCGAAATCCACGCCATCATGGGCCCGAACGGTGCCGGCAAGACCACCCTTGGGTTCTCCCTCATGGGCCATCCCCGGTACGAAATCACGGGCGGCTCCGTCAAACTCGGCGATCTGGATCTTCTGAGCGTGGACGTAAGCGAGCGGGCCAAGGCCGGTCTGTTCCTCGCCTTCCAGTATCCGTTTGAAGTCTCCGGCGTCACCGTTGCCAACTTTCTGCGGCAGGCGGTCAACGCCATCCGGGGCGAAGAAGTCTCCGTGTGGGACTTTCAGGAGTTGCTCTCCGAGAAGATGAGCCTGCTGGAGATGGACGAGGCCTTTGCCGCCCGCTACCTCAACGAAGGCTTCTCCGGCGGCGAGAAGAAGCGGAACGAAATGCTGCAGATGACGCTGCTGGAGCCGAAGATCGCCATCCTCGACGAGACCGACTCCGGCCTCGACGTCGATGCCCTGAAAATCGTCTCCAAGGCGGTCAACACCCTGCGGGGCCCCAACTTCGGCGCCATCGTCATCACCCACTACCACCGGATTCTCGACCACATCAAGCCGGACGTCGTCCACGTGCTGATGAACGGCCGCATCGTCAAATCCGGCGGTCCGGAACTTGCCCTGGAGATCGAAAAGAAGGGTTACGACTGGATCAAGGCCGAGCTCGGCATCGTCGATGAGGCGGTTGAATCAGTTCAACCGGCTGCAGCCCAGGGGGTGAAGTAACCGTGCCCACGGCTACCGAACCCACTTTCCTGGCGGAGCGCCGCCGGCAGGCCCTCGATCTGGCCGCTGTGCTCGACCTCCCCGCCAAGACGGACGAGGCCTGGCGCCGTACGTCGCTGGAAGGGCTGGATGTGACGAGCTACAAGCCCGGTGCCGTCCGGGCCCGCCTGGAGGGCAACGTGCCCGAGGGCGTCATTTTCACGGACCTGCTGACTGCCGCTGCTAACCACAGCGAGCTGGTCTATAAGCACCTCGGCTCCCTCTTCTCCCTGGGCCAGAACAAGCTGACGGCCATGCAGGCGGCGCATCTGAACGGCGGCACTTTCCTATACGTGCCGCGGGGCGTCGTGGTGGCCGAGCCGCTGCAGGTTGTGTACGAAGCCGCCGATGGCGAAGCCCAGTACCTGCACACCCTGGTGGTGGCCGAAGAGAGCAGCCAGGTGACGCTACTGGAGCGGTATGAAGGCACCGGCGAGTATCTGAGCGTCGGTGTCGTGGAACTCTTCCCGAAGGCTAACGCCAAAATCCGTTACGGCTACCTGCAGAACCAGTCGGAAGACGCCTTCGCCTTCCTCTTCCGCCGCGGCCGGACCGGGCCGGATGCCGGCCTCGAATGGGTGGGCGGCGAATTCGGCGGCGGCCTGGTCCGCTCCGAACTGGTGACAGACGTTGCCGGGGTCGGTTCCGAATCGACGATCAGAGTAGTCTACGGGGCCACTGGTAACCAGCATATTGACATTGTGGCCGCCGAGGTTCATACCGGCGACAACACCCGCTCGGATATTCTTGGCCGGGGCGTGCTCTCCGGTCGGGCGCACACGGTTTTTCGGGGCAACGGCCAGATCAAGTACAAGTCCCGCAACTCTTCCACCTACCAGCGGCAGCAGGCGCTGGTGCTCTCGCCGAGGTGTCGGGCAGATGCGATTCCCGCTCTGATCATCGACGAGAACGAAGTCGCCGGGGCCGGCCATGCCGCCACCGTCGGCAAGCTTGACGAGGAGCAGCTTTTCTACCTGATGGCCCGGGGCCTCTCCCGCAAGCAGGCAATCAACATGCTCGTAATGGCGTTCCTCGCTCCCGTGCTCGACCAGATTCCCGTGGCGGATCTGCGCACGGAGATGACCTCCCTCATGGGAGAGAAGGTGAATGGCTGATGACGATCGACGTGGCCCGCATTCGCCAGGACTTCCCCATTCTCCATCAAGACATGAACGGGCATCCGCTGGTCTACCTGGACAACGCGGCGACTACCCAGAAGCCCCGCCAGGTGATTCAGGCGCTGGTGGATTACTACGAGGGCTATAACGCCAACGTTCACCGCGGCATTCATACCCTCGCCGAGCGGGCCACGGAAGGGTTCGAAGGCGCCCGGGCGAAGATTGCCCGGTTCATCGGCAGCCCGAGTCCCGATCAGGTCGTCTTCACCCGCAACGGTTCAGAAGGCCTGAACATGGTGGCTTACGGCTGGGCACGGCGGCGCCTTAAGCCCGGCGATGTCATAATCACTTCAGGCATGGAGCACCACTCCAACCTGATTCCCTGGCAGCAGGCAGCCCTGCACACCGGCGCCACGATCAAGTATATCGACCTGACGCCCGAGGGCACGCTCAGCCAGGAGTCGTACGACCGGCTCCTTAGCGAAGGCAACGTGAAGCTCGTGGCTTTCTCGGTCGCTTCCAACGTCCTGGGCACGATCAACCCGGCAAAGGAGATGATCGCCAAGGCGCACGCCGTCGGGGCGCGGGCCGTGGTGGACGCCGTGCAGGCCGTGCCGCACATGCCGGTCGACGTCAAGGACTGGGACGCTGATTGGATCAGCGTCGCCGGCCACAAAATGCTGGCGCCCACGGGCACCGGCTTCCTCTGGGGCAAGGCGGACCTGCTGGAAGAGATGGAGCCGACCTACTTCGGCGGCTCGATGATCTCCGAAGTGCACCTGTCCGGCGCCAAGTGGGCGGAGTGCCCCGCCAAGTTTGAAGCCGGAACGCCCAATATCGGCGACTTCATCGCTTTTGGGGCCGCCATCGATTATCTCGAGGCCCTGGGCATGGAGAACGTCTACAAGCACGAAAAAGCGCTGACCGAGTACGCCTGGGAGCGGCTGCATCAAATCGAAGGGATGCGCACGTTCGGTCCCCGCCAGCCCCGGGCCGGTCTGATCAGCTTCGACGTGGAAGGCATTCATCCACACGACATGTCGGCTGTACTCAACGAGTACGGCGTCGCCATCCGGGTCGGTCATCACTGTGCACAGCCGTTGATGGAAATTCTGGATGTGCCCGCCACCAACCGGGCAAGCTTTTATATCTACAACACCAAGGAAGAAGTCGACCGGCTGGTCGACGCCCTGATTCACGCAAAGGAGTTCTTCGGCTATGTCGCTTGAGGGTCAGCATCCCGTGGGCCTGAACTCGCTGTATCAGGAAGTGGTCCTGGACCACGCGAAAAAGCCCAGGAACAAGGGGACCGTGGAGAACGCCGTCCTGAAGAAGCATCTGCACAACCCCACCTGCGGTGACGATATCGAAGTTCAGGTCGGTGTCGGGGCGGACGGCAAGATCGACGACGTGAAATGGAACGGGCGCGGCTGCAACATTTCGCAGGCCAGCGCGTCGATGATGTCCGTCGCCCTCAGGGGCAAGACGCTGGCAGAAGCCGGCGCCATGATGGAACTCTTCTACGCCATGATGAAAGGCGAAACGGGCGTTTATAAGCCCCTCGGGGAGATTCAGGCGCTGAGCGGCGTCAGCAAGTTCCCGGTGCGCATCAAGTGCGCCACGCTGGCCTGGCACTGCCTGGAAGAGGGCATGAAGGAACGCAGCCAGCTAGACACAGAGGGAGGGTCTGCGAATGGTCAGTGAACCGAAGCAGATCGTGGGCGAATATCAATACGGGTTTCATGACCCGGAGAAATACGTCTTTAAATCCGAAAAGGGCCTGACCCGCGAGATCGTCGCCTCGATCTCCCGGTTTAAGAACGAGCCCGAATGGATGCTTCAGACGCGCCTGAAGGCGCTGGAAGTCTTCGAATCGAAGCCGATGCCCACCTGGGGCACCGACCTCTCCGAAATCAAGTTCGAGGATATCCACTACTTCGTGCGGGCGTCAGACAAGGCCGAGCGGTCCTGGGAAGAGGTGCCGGAGGATATCAAGAACACTTTCGACCGCCTGGGCATTCCTGAGGCCGAGCGGAAGTTCCTGGCCGGCGTCTCCGCCCAGTACGAGTCCGAAGTGGTCTACCACAACATCCGCAAGGATCTGGAAGACCAGGGCGTGCTCTTCATGGACATGGACTCGGCCCTGCGGGAGCATCCCGACATCGTAAAGGAGTACTTCGGGACGATCATACCGACGACGGACAACAAGTTCGCGGCCCTGAACACGGCCGTCTGGTCCGGCGGCTCCTTCATTTATGTGCCGAAGGGCGTCCATGTCGAAATTCCCCTGCAGGCCTACTTCCGTATCAACACCCAGAACATGGGCCAGTTTGAGCGGACGCTGATCATCGTCGATGAAGGCGCGTTTGTGCATTACGTGGAAGGCTGTACGGCGCCCACCTACTCCTCCGATTCTTTGCACTCCGCCGTCGTGGAGATCATTGTGAAAAAAGGCGGCCGGTGCCGGTATTCGACCATCCAGAACTGGTCGACCAACGTCTACAACCTGGTGACCAAGCGGGCCGTGGCCTATGAAGATGCCGTCATGGAGTGGATCGACGGCAACATCGGGTCGAAGGTGACCATGAAGTACCCCGCCGTCTACCTGATGGGTCCCCGGGCCCGGGGCGAGGTGCTCTCCATCGCCGTGGCAGGCAAGGGCATGATTCAGGACGCCGGCGCGAAGATCTACCACTTCGCTCCGGATACGACGTCGGTCATCACGTCGAAGTCGATCTCCCGGCTGGGCGGCAACACGACCTACCGGGGCCACATCCTGGTCGATAAGAAAGCCGACCGGGCGAAGGTGAAGGTCGAGTGCGATGCGCTGATCTTCGACGAGAAGTCGGCCTCGCACACGGTTCCGTTCATGGACGTCATGAACGAGAATGTGACCATCGAGCATGAAGCGACGGTCTCCAAGGTCTCCGAGGAGCAGCTTTTCTACCTGATGAGCCGGGGCCTGTCCGAAGAGCAGGCGATGGCGATGGTGGTGATGGGCTTCATCGAGCCGTTCGCCAAGGAGCTCCCCATGGAGTACGCCGTGGAACTGAACCGCCTGATCGAAATGGAGATGGAAGGCTCCGTAGGCTAAGCAGCACGTCGAAGGGAGGCCAAAGCGCAACCGCAAGGCGCCTGGCCTCCTTTTTCGCTCTGATACGTGCAGGCCGGCGAACCTCTTGGGCAGAACACACCCTCCCGCTTGGGTGCCGGCGCGACCCGGTCGGCCGGTGGCGACGGCGGGTTGGCAGGGGGTTGAGCCGCATCGTCGAGGGTAGTTCAAGGTCCGCAGCGTAGCGAGGACCATTTCAACGATAAGTCGAGACGCCGCGGCGAGGCCTCCTGCCAACCTGCTGGCGCCGAAGGAGGCCGACCTCATGGCGTTGCACAAGGTAGCTGACGTCCACGAAATCCCGGAAGGCAAGCGTAAACGTGTTCTCATCAAGCGCCGGCCCATCGCGGTTTTCAACTGCAACGGCACCTACTACGCAGTGGATGATACCTGCAGCCATGCCGATGCGTCCCTGGCCGAAGGCGAATTCCTGCGCGACAAATGCCAGGTCGCCTGCCCCCTGCACGGCGCTCGGTTCGATCTCAAGACCGGCGATGCTCTGTCGTTGCCGGCAGTGACGCCCGTCGATACTTACGCGGTGACCATTGAAGGCACAGCGATCATGGTGGAGGTGTAAAGGTGGCTGCGACGATTACCAAAGCGCAAGTGCTGAAGGCACTGGAGAAAGTGAACGACCCGGAGCTGCGGCTCAACATCGTGGATCTGGGCCTCATTTACGAAGTCGAAATCACCGAAGATAACAACGTGGGCATCGACATGACGCTCACCACGCAGGCCTGCCCGGTGGGCCCCATGATCCAGATGCAGGCCGAAGCCGCCCTCAAGGCGATCCCCGGCGTCAACCAGGTCGATGTGCAGCTGGTCTTCGATCCCCCGTGGACGCCGGACAAAATGAGCGAGCGGCTCAAGAAGGCCAGGGCCATGGGGCTGATATAGGCGGAAAGTCAGGGCTCGGCGCCAAGTGCGCCGAGCCCTTCAAGTTCTTGATGAATCGATGCGTGCTACTAGAGACGCCGCCCCGAGGGCCGCCAGCACCAGGCAGCTGATCATCCCAACGACGCCGGGCCAGCCGAAGCGCACGTACATTTCGCCGCCGAACGTACCGACCGTGCTGGAGCCCATATAGTAGCCGAACAGGTACAGGGAGGAAGCGGCGCCCTTATTGGTAACGGCACGCTCGCCCACCCAGCCGCTGGCGATCGCGTGGGCGCCGAAGAAGCCGAAAGTGAAAACGGCAATGCCACCGATCTTGCAGGCCAGCGGTGGCGCAAGGGTGACCAGCGCCCCCGCCAGCTGCGTGGCCAGGCCGATCCACAGCACACGGGCCCGGCCATGGCGGTCCGAAAGCCGGCCCATCCAGGCCGAACTGAACGTGCCCATTACGTAAAGCAGGAAGATCCAGCCCACCAGCGTTGCACTGAGGCCGTAAGGCGGGGCCATCAGATCGTAGCTGATGTAGTTGTATAGGCTCACGAAGCTGCCCATGCCAAGGAAGCTGATCGCATACAGGCAGAGAAGGCCAGGGTCCCGCAGGCAACCCAGCAGAGAGCCGAGCAGCCGGCGAAGGTTCAACGGCTGGGGCTGGAAGTGACGGGAAGGAGGCAGCGTCCGCCAGAACCAGAGGGCACAGATGAGGCTGAGCAGCCCGATGCTGCCCAACGCCGCCCGCCAGTTGACGAAGTCGGCGACCGTACCGGCAATGATCCGCCCACCCATTCCACCGGCGGCGTTGCCGCTGATCAGGAGCCCCATGGCGGCGCCCAAAGCCCGGGGGTCGATCTCTTCCGCCAGGTAGGCCATGGCAGTGGCAGGCAAACCGGCAAGCACAAGACCTTCCAGCGCTCTGATCACCAGCAGGTAGGAAAGCTTGGGGGCGAAGGCTGCCGTCACCCCCGCGATGCCGGCAGCGATCAGCGCCGCAGCCATCACGGGCTTGCGCCCCAGTGAATCGGCCAGAGGGCCGGCGAACAGCATCCCGACGGCCAGGCTTCCGGTGGCCACGGACAGCGTCAGGCTGGCAACGGGAGGTGTGATCTGAAACGCATCGGACAGCAAAGGGAGCAGCGGCTGGGTCGTGTACAGGCTGGCGTAAGCGGCGAGCGCTCCGGCGAAGAGTGCGGTGGTGGTACGGCGGTAGGCCGGTGCGCTCTGTGTCAGGTCGCCCAGCGATAGTCCCCTTCTTTCACACTTGCGTATGGTTTGCTCTTAATAATAACGGTCGAAATGGCCGAAAACAAGGCCGCGGCGGCAGATCGAACAGCCAGAAAGCCTCGGCCACACGTCAATGGATAGACTCCGACAGGGCCAGCACCGCATCCTGCTCCGCCCGGTGCACCTCCAGCAGCATGCGGCGCACCTCTGCGCGCAGCCCGGCCGGATCGGGCAGGTCCACCTGCCCGGCGAGTTCGTCCAGCCGCCGGCCTTCTTCGGCACCGGGCAGGCCGGCGCCCCGAAAACGCGCCTCCCGCTGCATCAGCACCTCGCGGGTCGTCCGGAACCGGTCGGGCAGGAACGTTCGGGCCAGGCGGGTCCAGAGCATGCCACACTCCCGGTAGCGGTCTGCGGCCCGGCGCAGTTCCGGGCGGTTCAGCACGTCGGCCGCTTCCTCCAGGAAATCGGCGTACAGCGGCCTGGCGGCCCCGCCACCCGTCCCTTCCAGTTCGATGTACATGAAGGCCCGCACCAGATTGGTGTACAGCAGCCGCTCGTCTTTGAAGAGGGCCGGCCAGCCTTTCCGGTCGTCCATGTCGGTCACTGCATCGGCCCACTTGAGCAGGGCCGCCAACCCGAAGTGGGCGTTCGGCGCGCTCAGGAAGCCGTCCACGCAGGAGCGAATTGCGTCGGCGACGGCGGCACCGGGGTCGAATGGCTCGGGAGCCACGCGCAAGGTGACCGCCTTGTGAATGGCGTTGGCCTGGGCGCCCCACGCGGCGGCAAGCTCGTCCACCGGGCAGGTCAGCGGCACCCGGGCCCGGTCGGCGACGTGCGCCATGCCCTCCTGGTCAAGGCCGTAGACCAGCACGGGCGCCATCCAGGGCCCCGCCGGGGCCGGCGCCCAGCCCCAGGGCAGGCGGGGCCGGTCAGCCCAGATGATGACCGGCACCCCTTCCTCGAGCGATCGCTGTAAGTACGTCAGGGCCTCCGGCCGATCGGCCGTCTGCAGCACGTGCGCGGAAACGCCAATCCGCCGGCAGAGATCGGCGACCATGTCGCCGCCCACCTTGACCTGCCGGGGGCTGAAGAAGAAGTAGGGCTCCTGCCCCTCGAACTCAAAGGCGAAATACATGCACCCGATGCCCCGGCTGAGGCCGAAGAGCATCGCTTCGGAATAAGGTTCGCCGGTGTGGGGGGCCGTTGCGCCCATGTATGCGAGCGCATGACCAAACGAACCGGTCTCCCAGTGCAGGCTGCCGAACTGCGCATACGCCGGCAATACGGGCATAGCCCTCCCCCTTTCCTTCGTATAGTCTACCATAATCGGCAAGCCGGGGAAAAACTCCCCGGCCCGTCATGTCTCAGTGGAGCGATTCGGCGATCTGAATCAGCTCTTCGCTGCTCAGCAGTGGCACCTCCGGGACATGGAAGCCTGGCGGGGGAAGCACGACATGGACCTGGCTGGAGCTAATCGTGACCAACTGGTCCCCGATGGAGAAGAACAGTTCCCGAACCGGCGACGCCGGCCCCAACGTAACCCCATCTTGATCCATGGTAGCCACATACTCCCCGTCCACCAGCAACGCCTGCTTTCCGTTCACCATCACGTAGCGCTTGGGGTAATCGCCGGGCAGCGTCAAGTCCAAAACCCTGTCAGGCTTCATCTGGCTAATCATCAGCATGGCGCCCGGATTGCTCCATCTCCGTGTGAATATGAAAGGCTCCCGTTCGGAACGGAGGATCGCGGAGACCGGAGCATACCCGTCTGGAATGAAACCCGGCTCAGCTAGGGGACGCCCTAGCGCCTCCTCAGCGTCCGCACGGGATACCGCAACTTGTCCCGCCGGATGAGCGATCGACTGACGGTACATCTCTATAGTCTGCTCCCGGTCCAGGTCGCGAATGCGCAGCCAACGCACGGCCAACGGGGACGCACAGGCCACCACGATGACGGCCGCGAGAGCAATGGCGGCGGCACGCCACCAGCGGGGCTGGTTTGCCTCTTCGGGCACCCGGCCCATGGCCTCCGGGGCCGGAGTCACGCACAATGCGTCCTGGAGGGCGGCCCTGATTGCCTGGTGCTGCCGGACCAGGCGGGTGCAATCTTCGCACCCGGCAACGTGCTCGGCCACCGCCGGGCTCTCCTCGGGGGGCAAATCGCCGCCGGCAAACAGGGCCACTGCTTCCCTGCTAAACTGACATGTGGTCATGGCTCACTCTCTCCCTTCAACCGGAGATACTCGGACCGGACCATTTCCCGGGCCCGGGCCAGCCGTTTGCGGACGGCCTCGTAGTTGCCGCCCGTCATGGTGGCAATCTCGGTCATCGTAAAGCCCTCGGCGTCTCTCAACAGCAGCATGGCCGCTGTCTCCCGGGGCAGGCGGCGCAGCACCCGGAAGATAAGGTCGTGCTCGGCCACGGCCTCCGCGGGGTCGGCCGCTGCGCCCGCAACCCGCTCCCCCAGTAAGGGAAGCCAGGCGAAGCGCTGCCGCCGCCGAAAATCGTCAATGGCCCGATGGGTGGCAATGCGGTAGAGCCACGCGCTGAGGTTATCCGGCGGCGCCGGCAGGCGGCGCAGGTCGCGAAGCGCCTGCAGAAACGTCTCCTGGGTCAGATCCTCGGCAGACGCGGCGTTGCCGGTCAACCGGTACAGATACCGGTAGATGCGGGTGCGATAGGTCGTCCACAGCAGCGCTTCGCGCTCTGCTCCGGACGGCGCGTCACTGATCAGTTCCATGGCGCCCGGCTCCTTCCCGAAAGGCCTTTCACTCTCTATGGCGAAGGACTCTGCCTTCCCGGGACATCAGCGCGAAAAGTTTCGGTTTTTGCACCGGAACTCCTGCGGGCACAGTGCAAGCCGCGATGACCCGGCTCATGTGCATGTGATCGGCGCGCAAAAGCTTGGTGATGTCTTGGCAAGTGGTTTTGCGCGGTTTTGGTAGTCTGACAAGTGCATGGGGGGATCGGTGCCGGGGCGCCACCGCCGGCACGCGCTTTCTCCGTAGGGCTTTCGGCATGTGCGGGGCTCGGCACGATATCCCGACCTGCATAAGCACGATCCCTCCTCCCGTGCGAGGGACTCCCTTCATGTAAGTCGCCAAATTCCTCATGAAGAGTTGGTGCGACCGCCCCAAGTACGCTCACAGCCCCCGACGCAAGGAGAAATTTGCCCGCATCTTGTCGATTCACCGCCTGGACCACGTCGCTCACGGTTTTTGCCGTCTTCCTGCGATGGCCTTGATACGGTCTTGGTATGGTCTTGGTATGGTCTTGGTGTGATCTCGGTGTGATCACTGTGTGATCTCGGTGTGATCTCGGTGTGATCTCCATGTGATCTCGCCACGATCTATTGCGACCTTTTGCAGGCCTACTTGACGCCGCAGCAGGCCCGCACTATACTGCAACCAATAGACAGGCGATGACGGGGACCAGTACCCGCAGGCAGGACGACCAGAGATCCGGCCCTCGTGGTGAAAGGCCAGACGTCCAGGCCGCGGCGAACCCACCCCTGAGCCGGGGACGAAACAAGTCCCCCGGACGCCCCACCGTTACCCCGGGCGCCGCCTCCCGCCGCTCGCCGGCGGCGCGCGGAAGCGAGTTCACAACGAAGGTGGTACCGCGGAATTACCCCGCCCTTTGACAGGGCGGGGTTTTGTGTCCTTGCAGGAGGTGCTTTCAGTATGCGAATGTCTCAGATGTTTTTCCGGACGCTGAAAGAAGTCGGCGGCGAGGCGGAACTGCCCAGCCATCAGCTCACATTGCGGGCGGGCCTCGCCCGGCGCATCGCTGCAGGCGTCTACAGCCTTACCCCCCTGGCCTTCCGATCCATCAAGCGCATCCAAACGATCATCCGGGAAGAGATGGACCGCATCGGCGGGCAGGAAGTCCACCTCCCCGTCGTCGCACCGGCGGAGCTGTGGCAGGAGAGCGGGCGGTACGACGCCATCGACTCCTCCCTCGCCCGCTGGAAGGACAGAGCGGGCCACCCCATGGTCCTGGCCATGACCCACGAAGAAGCGGTCACCGACCTGGCGCGTTCCGTCATCGATTCGTACCGGCAGCTGCCCCTGATGGTCTACCAGATTCAGACGAAGTTTCGCGACGAGCCCCGTCCCCGGGCCGGGCTGATCCGCCTGCGTGAATTCCTCATGAAAGATGCATACAGCTTCCACACCTCGCCCGAAGACCTGGACCGCTACTACGAGCAGGTCGTCGCGGCGTACAAGGCCATCTTCCGGCGGACGGGCATCCCTGTGCTTGTGGTCGAGTCGGATTCCGGCATGATGGGCGGCCGCACCGCCCACGAGTTCATGCTGCTGGCGGATGGCGGCGAGGATACTCTGATTGTCTGCCCGTCCTGCGGGTACGCCGCCAACCAGGAGATCGCCGTGGCGCGCAAGGGCGCCCCCGCGGGGACGACCCCGGAGCCCCTCCAGGAAGTCTACACCCCCGGCGCCACCACCATCGCCGCCCTCTCCGCCTTCCTGGGCATCGCCGAGTCACAGACCCTGAAGGCTGTGTTCTACGCGGCGGGCGACGAGTTGGTCGTCGTGGGCATCCGCGGCGATCTCGAAGTGAGCGAAGTAAAGCTACAGAACCTGCTGGGCGCGGAGATCCGCGTCATCTCGGGCGACGAAGCCCACGCGGCTGGGCTGACCGCCGGCTACTGCGGCCCGGTGGGGCTTAAGACCAACCGCCGGGTGCGGACGGTCATGGACGACTCGGTGGTCACCGCCGGCAGCCTCGTCGCCGGCGCCAACCGGCCGGAGTATCATCTCACGGGCGTCACCTACGGGCGGGACTTCACGGCCGATCTGGTCGGCGACATCGCCGTGGCGGCGCCGGGCCATGCCTGCGCCAGATGCGGCACGCCGCTCACCGCCCGCCGGGGCATTGAAGTCGGTAACACCTTCAAGCTGGGCACCAAGTACAGCAGCAGCATGAACGCCCACTTCACCGACGAAAGCGGCGCCGCCAGGCCCCTGGTCATGGGATGCTACGGCATCGGAGTCACACGGCTGCTCGCCTCCATCATCGAAGAGCGGCATGATGCCGACGGCATCATCTGGCCGGTCGCCGTCGCCCCGTACCCGTTCCATCTGCTGGTCGCCGGCAAGGACGAGGAAGCCTTGAAAGCCGCCGAGGCGCTTTACGCGGTGCTTGGTGCGGACCAGGTGCTCTACGACGACCGCGACCTCTCGGCAGGCATCAAGTTCAAGGATGCCGACCTGCTCGGCATGCCGGTGCGCCTCACGGTCAGCCAGCGTTCGCTGAAGAACGGGGGCGCCGAGCTGCGGGTGCGGGCCACCGGCGAGACGCAGGTGGTGCCGCTGGACCATGCCGCTGAGGTCGCCCGGTCCCTCGCCGGGAACTGACAGACTCATCTTGCTGGGACTCGGGTCCTTACGTGGCCACGAGCCCCAGGGGTTGCGCCCCGCACCTGCGAATCTCTTAGTACCTCGCAAAGACGCAGGAGGGCAATACCCCGATGTGGAGTCGATTTTTCTCTGCAAGAACGAGCGGCGGTGCGGCCACCGCCGGCGACCGGCCACAGGCCTCTTTCGGCGCCCACATCGCTGCCGACAGCGCAGCGCCCCCGGCCACGCCCGATGAGATCCAGCGGTGCCAGCAGCGGCTGGGCTCCGTACTGCCGGCCGCCCTGCGCCAGTTCCTTACCACCCGCTGCAACGGCGGCAACTTCGCCGGCGGGCTCTTTCACATGCTGGGCGCCGCCCGCCCCCTGCGCCACGACGACCTGGCCACCTGGAACCAGGTCCGCGACTGGAAGTCCGCTTTCCCGGGCTTCGAGTTGGAGCGCTACGTCTTCTTCGCCGATGATATCTTCGGCAACCAGTTCGGGTACCTGCCGGGCGAACCGGATCCGGCGGTTCGGCGTTTCGACATTCAGATGGGTGAATGGCTGGAGGTTTCACCTTCGCTGGCGCACTTTCTCGAGAAGCAGGTCGGCGAAGAGGGCGTCTGGCTGCTGGGCGCCGATTTTCTGCAGGCCTACCGCTCCAGCGGTCACTCGCTGGAGGCGGGCCTGCAGCTGAGCATGGTCATTCCGGCCCTGCTGGGCGGCTCGATGGAGCCGGAGAATCTGCGGCCCATTGACCCCGCTACGAACCTGTACGTGGCCGGGCAGTTGGTGACGCGCATCAAGCCCCTGCCTCCGGGTACGGAGGTCAGAGGCCTACGGGTCGATGATGCATCCCGGTCGGTCACCTTTGAAGCCAGGGCACCCCGCTAACGGCGGCCACCGCCGCTTCCGCCGCCGGGCACCTTGCGGTTGGCCTGCGCCGCCGCCTGGACCCACCTGGTCACCCGCTCCTCGAAGCGGCGCGGGTGGAGCGCCTCGATCGCTACCGCCTCGCTTTTCGGGGCGCCTACCCCTTCCCGGATGGTCTCCGTCAGGGCGCCGTCCCGGCAGATCACTTCGTAAGTCAGGGCGGGCTTGAGTATGCGGAACTTGAGCCAGGGATACCGGTCGTCGAAGCGGCTGATCTCCCAGGCGCAGTCGACGCCGAAAGCGTCGCCGAACTCCGTCACGTTCTTGAGTACGGGTTCGAGCTGTGACAGTAACTTGCGAAAGGCCGCCAGGGTGGCGGCCCTTTTCGCGCTCTCCTCCCGGTCCTTGGCCAGGAGTTCCTTGTTCAAAACTTCCAGCTTGGCTTTCCAGTCACTCACAGGGCAACGACCTCCGTTACCCCATTGTACCATACCCTGGCGGCACGTAGGCACAGGCGGGATCTTCCGCCAGCCAGTCGCCGTGCACGCCGTAGGCCCGGGCACGGGAGCCGCCACAGATCACCTTAAACTCGCATGCGCCGCACTTGCCCTTCAACTGCGACGGGTCCCGCAGCATGCGGAAGATCTCGCTGTCCCGGTAGATCTCCGTCAGGCTCTGGTTGCGGATGTTGCCGGCGGTCCAGGGCAGGAACCCGCTGGGATGCACATCGCCGATGTGCGAAATGAAGGCGAAGCCTTTGCCATCGTTGACGCCCATGGTGGGCAGGTCGCCGGCGCCCTTCTGCAGCAGCACCCGCCGCCAATGAGGTCCTTCCGTCGATTTGATGGGGAACGGCGCCGTGCGGCTATACTCCGCCAGCCAATCCATCACTTCTTCATGTTCCTGGGGTGTCAACATATCCGCGAGCTGGGCGCGCCCCGTCGGAATCAGGAAGAAGACCGACCAGAGCGCAACGCCCAATTCCTCGACTTTCCGGGCGATGGCCTTGAGGTCATGCTTGTTGAACTGCGTGACGGTGGTGCCGATCTGAATCTCCATGCCGGCCTGGCGGGCGGCTGCAATGCCCTCCATGGTCCAGCGGTAGGAGCCGCTTACGCCGCGGAAGGAGTCGTGGGCGGCTTCGTCAGCGTGGTCGAGGCTGAAGGCAACCCGCTGCATGCCCGCCTCGGCGCACTTCTGCATATTCGTGAGGTTGGCCAGCCGGGTGCCGCTCGGGCTGCCCGAGATGCGCAGGCCGATTGACGTGCCGTAGCGCGTCAGCTCCGCCAGATCCTTGCGCATGAACGGGTCGCCACCCGTCAGGACGAAGACCATGGGGTCGAGTTCGCGCACCTGATCCATCAGGCGGCAGCCTTCTTCAAATGTCAGTTCCAGCGGATGGCGGCTGGGATTGGCCTCCGCCCGGCAGTGGCGGCAGGCCAGCGCGCAGGCCCGCGTCACTTCCCAGATGACCACGAGCGGGCGCTCGTTAAAATCAAACGCAGGGCGGCGGCCCGCCTCTGCAGAGCGTGGCAGCATCTCCAGCACCTCTTTCGAGTGTTGTTGCTGCCAGTCTACCGTTTCGGGACGACGAAGGGCAGTGACCGTTGTCACAAGCGGAAAGTGATCATCTGTCACGGTGCGGGCCTTGAATGTGGGAATGGGAACGGGATTTTTACCACGGAAGGCGCGGAAGGGGACACGGAAATCGCGGCAGTGGAAGTGGGAATGTGTCCCTGCGCCTTGTCTGATGGCTCTTTCAGGATCTGCCATCTATTTCATAATTAAATATAATAATATACAATTCCATCTACCCTTGGTTGTTGCTGGGAAGTCCGCGCTGGCTCTGATCTGGAATCTGCGCAATCAGCGCCATCGCCATTCTATTGTCCCATTCCGTGTCACTCCGTGGCTTCCGCGCCCTCCGTGGCACAATGCCTCCATTACCCCACATTAGCGGGAAAATGCCTCCATTACCTCACATAAGCAGCCTTCAACTACATTCAATCATGACTCCTCGCCGCCTCCGGCTTCGCTGCCCCGAAATGCATGTTCGGCAGCGCAAAGGCCACCAGCAAGCTGAGCACCGCGGCCAGCACCATCAGCAGGTGGACGTTGCGCAGTGCGAATGCCAGCGCCTCGCGGAGGGCGTCGAGCTGCCCGGCGGGCAGGGCGCCCCACGAGTGGGGATCAAGCAGGTTGTTGGCAATGTCGCCCGCTTCAGCCGCCGTGGCGGCGCTGATGCCAGGAATCAGCCGCATGCGGCCCAAGAGCGAGACGTTCATCACGGCGCCCATGACGGAAACCCAGACCAGCCCGCCCAGCGTACGCTGGAACGTCAGCAAAGCTGTGGCCACGCCCCGCTGCGCCCACTCCACGGAGTTCTGCACGGCCAGCACGGCAGCCAGTTGGGAAAAGCCCATCCCGCTGCCAATGAGAAACGTGACCACGGCAAACGCCACTTCCGGAATCGCATGCACGGTGCGTCCAAGCAGGGCCAGCGCGACGGTCGCTGCAAGATTGAGCGACAGCCCCAGCACCATCGATGGGCGGCTGCCCATCCGCATGATGAACTTGCCGCCAATGACCGCCGCGATGGGCCAGCCCACCGACATCCAGAGCAGCGACATGCCCGAGCGGGTAGCGCTGAAGCCCTGCACGCCCTGCGCCCAGATGGGCAGGTAGACCGAGGTGCCGTACATCACCCCGCCGACCATGAACGTGGTCAGCACCGAAAGGCCGATGATGGGTCGCGTGAAGAGCCAGAGCGGCATCATGGGCTCCTTCGCGCGCCTTTCCTGCCAGATGAAGAGTACCAGCAGGAAGGCGGCGGACCCCAGCAGGCCCAGCACTTCCGGCGAACTCCAGGGCGCCTCGCCGCCGCCCATGCGCAGGGCCAGCAGCAGGGCAACCAGGCCGGCGGTCACGGTAGCGGAACCCAGGTAGTCGACGGAGACCTGCCGTTTGGCGACGTGCTCCTCCAAATAGCGCCAGACCATGTACATGGCAAGGGTGCCCAGGGGCAGGTTGATGTAAAACAGCCAGCGCCAGGACACATGGTCGACCATCAAACCGCCGGCCAGCGGCCCCACCAGGGCGGAGAACCCCCAGACGCCCGAGAACCAGGCCTGCATCTTTGCCCGCTCCTGCGGCGTGAAAATGTCGCCGATGATCGTCTGCACGGTGGGCTGAATCGCCCCGGCGCCCAGCCCCTGCAGCCCCCGGAACAAAATGAGCTGGAGCATCGACTGCGAAACGCCGCACAAGGCCGAACCGATCAGAAATATCACGGCGCCGAGCGTGAAGGTCTTCTTCCGACCGATGATATCAGCGAGCTTCCCATAGACGGGGATGGTGGCGGTTGAAGTCAGCATGTAGGCGGTAATCACCCAGGTCAGGAGCGAGAACCCGCCCAGGGAGCCGACGATGCGGGGCATGGCGGTATCCACGATGGTAACGTCGACGGCGGTGAGGAAGCTGGCCAGCATCAGGGCGAATACGGTGAACATACGGCGATCCGTCATCCCCACGAAAGTCCCCTCCGGATAGTCTCTCTATCCGGTTAAGTTCGCCTCGCAGCACGCGTTCTTCCTCCTGTGACCGCCTGGCGCCCGCTTACATAATATGATGGCGGACCCTGAAGCAAAGGAGAGAGATTTCTCGTGCAGCAGCAGCGACAGGCGATCCCCTGGTGGGTACAGCAGTGGGTGCCCGGCGGCGTCACGATCAGGCCCTGGGAGACGGATGCGGATGTCGACACCGATACCGAGTGGAACATTCAGGAGGAAGGCGGTCCCCTCAGTCAGACCGGTTGGAGCAACTGGGCGAAGCTGCCCACGGGCGCGACCACCGACACGCCCGCCCCGGTGCGCCATGACAACGACCTGCACCTCTTCGTCCGCGGAACCGACAAGAGCATTTGTAATACGGCAGAAGCCGCCCCGGGCATTGGGCGGCTCCCGCAACTACCGGAACGAATCGAGAATTTGGTAGCGCTCCGCCACCGGCAGGTCGATACTCGTGTACGCGATGGGAATGTCGGAGACGGCAGGAAGCGCATCATGATACACCGGCCGCTCCTCGCGGTAGACGACGCCCAGCACCAACCCGTCGTGCTCCCCGACCACCCGCGCCGCCCGGTACTTGTCGGTCGGGTCGTACCCCTCGACCGTGTCAAGGTTGACCAGATGCTCCTTGAACCACTCGTAGGTGTTCACCTTGTTGAAGGTGACGCACGGACTGAAGACGTTGATCAGCGAGAACCCCTTGTGGCGAATCCCTGCTTCGAAGAGGCGGGTCAGGTGCTTCGGTTCACCCGAAAACCCCTGGGCGATGAAGCTGGCCCCGGCGCCCAGCGCCAGCTCAAGCGGGCGAATCGGGTCCTCGGCCGACCCCGTCGGTGAGGTCTTCGATTTGAAGCCCTTGCGGGAGGTCGGCGACATCTGGCCGGTGGTCAGGCCGTAAATGTTGTTGTCCATGACGATGTAGGTGATGTCGACGTTCCGCCGCATCGCATGGAGCGAATGGGAGAGTCCGATGCCGTAGCCGTCGCCGTCACCGCCGGTCGCAATCACAGTCAGGCTGTGGTTGACCAGCTTGATGGCCGTGGCGGCGGGAATGGTGCGGCCATGCAGCCCGTGAAAGCCGTAGGCCTTCACATACTGGCTGGTCTTGCCCGAGCAGCCGATGCCGGAGGCGACGACCGTCTCGTGCGGGCTGTTCCCGGTGTTGGCCAGCGCCGTCTGCAGCGCCTGCAGTACGGCAAAGTCGCCGCACCCCGGGCACCAGGTGGGTTTTGCACCACGGAACTCCTGCGCCGTCGCCATGGCTACCGCACCCCCTGAAGTTGTTCTTGGAGCAGGCCCATGCAGTGCTCGTGAATCTCGCCTACCGTGAGGAGAACGCCGTCGTAGCGCAGGTGGACCTGCATTTTGTCGTGGGAGGGCACGTACCGTTTCACCAGTTCAGCCAGCTGCCCGTGGCTGTTCTGCTCCACCACCAGCACGCGCCGGGCCCGGCTCATCAGCTGCCTCACGGCTTGCTTGGGGAACGGCTCCAGGATTTTTACGTGCAGGTGCCCCACCTTGTGTCCCTCGGAGAGCAGCCGGTAGTGGGCTTCCTCTAACTGCGCCCGCGTGCTGCCCCAGCCCACCAGCAGAACATCCGGGTCGGCATCGTCGGGAGCGGCATGGTATTCCAGGCCGATCTCATCGACGGCGAGGCCCTGCAGCTTCCGGTGCCGCTTCTCCATCTGCTGAACCCGGTTGTACGGGTCTTCCACCTCTTCCCGGCTCTCCTCGCTGCTCTCGTTGGAGAGCAGGGTGTACGAGCCGCCCCGCTGCCCCGGAATGGAGCGGGGCGAGATGCCGTCCGGCGTCACCTCATGGCGCAGGAATGGCCGGTCGCCCAGGCGATCCAGGTACTGCTGGTCAACCAGCTTGCCGCGGTCGATCCGGAACTCGCCCACAAACGCCATGTGCGCCTCCGGCACGGTCATCTTGGACATGCCCAGGAAGAGGTCGCTCAGCACCAAAACGGGGCACTGGAACCGCTCGGCCAGGTTGAACGCCTCCGCCCCGTAGTAGACGCACTCCTCGATGGTCGACGGTGCGATAACGATGCGCGGGATCTCCCCATGGCCGCCGTAGATGGCCGTGTTCAAGTCCGACTGCTCCGGCTTGGTCGGCATGCCCGTCGACGGTCCTGCCCGCTGGACGTCCATGATCACCAGGGGCGTCTCCGAGATGCCGGCGAGCCCCAGCGCCTCCATCATCAGCGCCAGGCCGGGGCCGGAAGTGCTGGTCATGGCCCGCACGCCGGCGTAGTTGGCCGCAATCGCCCCGATGCAGGCGGCGATTTCGTCTTCCGCCTGCATGACCTTGGCGCCGTAGCGGGGCCAATGAGCCGCCGCCCAGTAAAGAATCTCGGTGGCAGGGGTGATCGGATAAGCCACCTCGAAGCGGCAGCCGCCGAGCAGCGCCCCGAATGCGGCGGCCTCGTTGCCGGAAATCAGGTAGTGCGTTCTGCCCGCAGGGGCGGGGAGCCGCTTGGCGATGCCGGCGTAGTGCTGCTGGCAGAATTCGTAGCCTTCCTGGATCGCTTGTTTGTTCAGGTCGGCCACTTCGCCGCCTTTCTTCCCGAAGCGGCTTTCGATGTAATCAAGGAACGGCCCCGGCTCCAACCCCAGCACGGACGCACTGACGCCCAGGGCCACCATGTTCTTCATGATGACGTTGCCCAGGCGTTTGGCGGCCTCGCTCATGGGCACCTTAATGACCTGAAGGGGCCTGTCCACGGTAAACGATGGCTCGAACTTGGCATCGTGAATCACAATCGCCCCGCCGGCCAGTTCGTGCTCGTTCTCTGTGATGCTCAACTGGTCGAAAGCGATGAGAATGTCAAGGGTGTCGCCCTGGTACCGAACCGGGCGCCCGGCCACACGGATCTTGTAACTGGTGTGGCCACCCTTGATCAGGGACATGAAAGAGCGGTACGCGAACAGGTGGTACCCCAGCCGGTTCAGCGTGCTGGCCAGTACTTCGCCCGTTGAGTCGATTCCTTCCCCCTGTGCACCGCCCACCTTCCACGTCACGTGTTCCATGGGCTTACGCCTCCTGTTATCAATCCCGGATGGAGGGTAGTGTTCCGCCAAAGTGCTTTCTGTAACCGGGCCGTTTGGCCGCGGGCGGCGCGGTGCACGCTAATGGCGTGAGGAGGTGGCACAAATGGCAGACGGAAGGCGGCCTGAGCGGCGGGCCTATCTCAATCAGAAGCAGTTGCGCGAAGGTGCGCGGGGGCAGAACGTCACCAACCTCTCCGGCGATGGCGCCATGGATGACCGGGTGGACGACGAAGGACCCGTGCAGGAGGAGCACAATGCCCTGCAGCTGCACCGGCAACTGGGCGGGCCGTTCATGCACCCCATGCACGATGCGTCCCTGGACGAGCAGTTTACGGACAGGTAATCCGGGCTTGCAGATACGCGGGCGCCCTCCGAACCGGAGGGCGCCGTTGCTTATTCCCACTTCCGACCGTCCTTGATCCGGGGTTCACCGGGGGTGAGCGGGCCCACCTCCACTTCTGCCGCCAGCCGTGTGGCGGCTTTCACAGCCGCGGCTACGGCCTCGGGCGCCGGCCCCGGCTCCACCCGGATGATCAGGCGGTCCCGGTGCGTCCCGTCCCGCCCGACCCGGGCCTGCCAGGCAGCGCCGAACGGCGCCAGCGCATCCTCGAGCTGCCGGGGGTAAAGGAACATGCCCCGGACCTTGATCACGTCCGTAGCCCGGCCCAGCCACCCGCGCATGCGCGGGGCGGGGCGCCCGCAGGCGCAGGGTCCCGGGAGCAGCGCGCTCAGGTCGCCCGTGCCAAACCGGATCAGGGGGTAGGTCTTGGAAAGGAGCGTCACCACCACTTCGCCGACTTCCCCCTCCGGAACGGGCCGGCCCGCCGGGTCACAGATCTCGACCATCACCCCGTCATCGAGGTGCATGCCGGCTTTGGCCGAACACTCATAGGCCACCAGCCCGAGGTCCGCCGTGCCGTATCCCTGGTAGACGTCGACGCCAAAGGCCTGGAGCCGGGTTCGCAGGGAAGGCGGCAGCGGCTCCGCGGAGACGAAAGCCTTCTTCAGGGCCAGATCCCGGCCTCGTTCCAGCAGGGCAAGCAGGTAGCTGGGCAGCCCAACAAAGGCCTGAGCACGGGTGTCTCCCAGGACCTGCAGCTGCATCTCCTGCTGGCCGACACCGGCGGGAATCACGGTGCAGCCCAGGGCGCGGGCGGCCCCATCAAATATGAAACCGGCAGGGCTCAAGTGGTAATTGAAGCAATTCAGGACGATATCCCCCGAACCGAACCCCGCTGCCCTGAGGGCCGTGCTGAAGCGCCAGTAGTCCTCCCCTGGCCCCTGCGGATCGTAGATATTGCCAGGGCTGAGGAAGATGCGGGCCAACTGCGCCAGCGGCTCGCCTAACAGGTCGCCGAAGGGGCGCCCGGCCTCCTGCAGGGGGCCGAGCTGCTCCTTGCGCATCACCGGGAGACTCACCAGGGCGCCGGGGCCGGACAGTCGCCCGGGGTCAACCCCCGCCGCCTCCAGCCGGGCACGCTGCACCGGGCTGTGGGCCCAGGCATGGGCAACCAGCGCCGCCAGGCGGGGCTCGGCGCCCGGCGCCAGCCATACGCTCTGGACGCTTGCGCTCATGCCAACCACCGCTTTCGGCGCTTATAGGCCTTCGCGTCGCGGTAGCTCTTGCGCCCCACGTCGGTCAAACCGAGGTAGAACTCCTTGACGTCCTCGTTGTTCAGCAGCGTCTCCACGGGCCCTTCCATGACGATCTTCCCGTTCTCCATGATGTACCCGAAGTGGGCAATCGAGAGGGCAACCCGGGCGTTCTGCTCCACCACCAGAAAGGTGGTCTTCATCTCCGCGTTGAGCCGCCTGACGATCTCGAAGATCTCCTGGACCAGCAAGGGCGCCAGCCCCAGTGAAGGCTCGTCCAGCAGGACCAGCTTGGGCCTGGCCATCAGCGCCCGCCCGATGGCCACCATCTGCTGCTCGCCCCCCGACAGGTAGCCCGCCTTGTTGTGCCGGCGGCGGACCAGGCGCGGGAAGTAGTGAAAGACCATTTCCAGGTCGCTCTTCACGGCGGTCCGGTCAGACCTGGTGTAGGACCCGGCCAGCAGGTTCTCCTCCACGGTCAGATGGCCGAAGACGTGCCGGCCTTCCATCACTTGAAAGATGCCCTTTCGGACGATCTGCTCGGCATCCGAGTTGGAGATCCGCTCCCCCAGGAACTCGATCACCCCGTCGGTCACTTCGCCGTTTTCGGACTTGAGCAGCCCGGAGACCGCCTTGAGAGTGGTCGTCTTGCCGGCCCCGTTGGCGCCAAGCAGGGCCACAATCTTCCCCTCCGGCACTTCCAGGGACATGCCCTTCAGCACCAGGATCACGTGGTCATACATCACTTCCACATTGGCGAGCCTCAGCACAACATCGTCCCCCTTCGGGTCGCCCTACTGCTTGGGGGCCACAAACTCCGTAATCGGCTGCCACTTGCCGGATTTAACCTGGTAGATGCGCCCCTTCTTCGCGCCGCCGTGGTCGGTCGGCGAGAAGGTCAGCGGTGAGCCGAGGCCGCCGAGGTCGTAATCCTTCATCTCCTCGAACGCTTTCCTGATCGACTCGCCCGTCGGCTTGTCGCCGGCCCGCCGCAGCGCCTCGGCCATGATCCGGCCGAATGCCCAGCCCTGCAGCCACTTCTGGTTCAGATCTTCCACCTTGATCCCCTTGGACTTGGCGTATTCCACCGCTTCCTTGATGCCGGCGCCATCTTCATACGGGAAGGCAAAAGCGGGGACGCCCACAAAGCCTTCGGCGGCATCGCCGGCGGCCTTGATCAGGTTCTCGTCGACCGAGTAGGCCAGGCCCATGAACTGCATCTCCGTCAGCCCTTGCTGCTTGGCGCTCTTGAGGGTGACCGCCGTGGCGTTGGTCGTCTCCTGGATCAGCACGAAGTCGGCGCCCTGCTTCTTCAGCTCCAGCACCTGCGTGGTGGCGTCGGACGCATTGAGGGCGACCACGACTTCGCCCACCCACTTCAGGCCAATCTTACCGGCGTACGCCTTCGCATCTTCGAGGGGCGACTTGCCGAAGCCCGAGTCGTTGTAGACGAGGGCGACCTTGGCGTCAGCCTTCTTCGCCTTCGCCCAGTCCAGCAGCACGCGGGAGGCCTGGCTGTAGGTAGGTGCGACGATGAAGTTGTAGGGTGTCTTGGCCGGATCGATCAGCTGCTCGGAGTAGGAGCCCGAGATATAAGGGATCTTATCCTTGGCGATCAGCTCCTTCATCGCCTCGGTGTCGCCCGTGCCCCACCCCATGACGGCGACGACGTTGTCCTGTTTGGTCAGCTTGTTGTACGCCTCGACCGCCTTGGGGGTCTGGTAGGCGTAGTCGACCCAGTGCAGGTCGATCTTCGCACCATTGACGCCGCCCTTGCCGTTGATGTACTCGATATAGGCCCGGGCGCCCTCCCCGTGCGGCTTGCCCACATCGGCCGTGCCGCCGCTCAGGTCAAAGATCGCACCCAGCTTGATCGGATCCCTGGTCGCAGCAGGAGCCGGCGTGGCACCGCCCGACTCCTTCTTCGCCCCACTGCACCCCACCACGAACAGCAACACCACGACCGTCAAAACCGCCAGAACCCGCTTCATCTCTCCATGACCCCCCTCGTTAATAGCTGAACGGCCACAATCGGAAATAGTCCTTGACGTTCCGCCAGAGCTTCTCGAGCCCGTCGGACTCGAAGACCAGGAACAGGATAATGGCGGCGCCAAACGCCATGTCCTTCACCAGGAGGAGCTTGTCGCCCACGGAGGGCCACAGTTGGGCCAGCGGTTGCGTCGCTTCGCGCACCACGATCGGCAGCAGCGTCATGAAGACCGCCCCGTACGCCGACCCCGTCACCGACCCCAGCCCGCCGATGATGATCATCGCGAGCAGCTCAATGGAGAGGTGGAAACCGAAGTGCTCGGGGTTGATGATCATCACGTACGGCGCCCAAAGCGCCCCGGCGATGCCGGCGTAGAAGCTGGAAAGGGCGAACGCCAGAATCTTGGTGCGCCAGAGCTCCACCCCCATCACTTCCGCCGCCAGATCCCGGTCCCGCACTGCGATGAAGGCCCGGCCGGCCCGCGTCCGCTGTAGGTTTCGGGCGAAAACGCCCATCGCCAGTGCCACGGTCAGGGTCATGGCGTAGAAGGCGTACTCGCTGTCGATAGACTTGCCGAAGAGGGTCGGCCGGGCCACCGTCATCGAGTGGACGCCGCCGGTGAACCACTCCATCCGCACGAACAGGAACTCCAAAATCACCTGGGCCGCCATTGAAGCGATGGCGAGGTAGAGCCCCTTCAGCCTGGCCGAAGGCAGTCCGAACAGGGCGCCCACCAGGGCGGCGGCCAGCCCCGCCAGCGGCAGGGCGACCCAGTAGGAGAGCCCCAGTTTCATCGTGAGATAGCCGACGGTGAAGGCCCCCACGCCCGTAAAGGCCCCGGTCCCCAGCGAAATCTGCCCGGCGAAGCCCGTCAGGATGTTCAGCCCCATGGCAGCAATAGCAAAGATCACGATCTGGTTCAGGATCGAGACCCGATACGGCGAGAGGAACAGGGGCCCGGCGAAGAGCAGCGCCACCAGCACCCACCCCCGCATCGCCGACAGGGGCGTCGGATGCAGGGCCATGTCCTGCTCATAGCTGGTGCGGTACTGGCCGCACTCCATGGCAAACGGATAGCGCATCTCCTACACCCTCTCGATGATTTCCTTGCCGAAGAGCCCATAGGGCTTGACCAGCAAAATGAGAACCAGGGCGATGAACGGGGCGACTTCCTTGATGCCCGGCCAGAACGTGTCCAGATAGCCGCCCGCCAGGTTCTCCAAAATCCCGATCACAAAGCCGCCGACAATGGCGCCGGGAACGGAGTCGAGGCCGCCCAGAATGGCCACGGGCAGGACCTTGAGCCCGTAGCTGGTCAAGAGCGGGTTGACGCCGGCGATGTTGCCGAGAAAGATGCCGCCCACCGCCGCCACCATGGCCGCCACCGCCCAGGTAGCAGCCAGCACCCGCTTGACAGAGATGCCCATGGAGAGCGCCGCCTGCTCGTCGTCCGCCGTCGCCCGCATAGCGATGCCCAGGAGGCTGTACTTGAAGAAGAGGCTGAGCAGCACCAGCAGCAGGAGGGCGGCCGCGAACGACCACAGGAAGACTTCGGAGATCATGACGGGGCCTAACTTGATGGGCTGGGTGCTGAAGAGACCCTGGAACGACCGGAGTTCGGTGCCCCAGATAAACTGCATCAGCGCCCGGAGAATCAACGAGAGGCCCATGGTCACCATGATCACGGAGATCGGCGGTTCGCCGATGAAAGGCCGCAGGACCACCCGCTCGATGCCGATGCCCACCAGGGCGCTCACCCCGATGGCCACAATCAGGCCGGGGATGAAGGGGATGTGGAAGCCGGTGATCAGCGCGAGGCCGATGTAGGCGCCCAGCAGCACCATTTCGCCCTGTGCCAGGTTGATGACGGCGCTGGCCTTGTAGATCAGCACGAAGCCGAGGGCGATCAGGGCGTAGAGCGCCCCGACCACGATGCCGTTGGCCAACAGGGTCAGCAGGAAGCTCATCAGGCCCCACCTCCTTGCACGGCGTAAATGGCCAGGGTCGTCTCCACGACGGTCTCCTTGCCGTCCCGGTAGCGAACCCGACTGCGGACGGGAATCGGCCCGTCGTTGCGATAGAGCCCTTCGATGACGGGGGCGTACTTCTCGTAGACGAAGGCCCGCCGCAGCTTGCGGGTCCGGGTCAGCTCCTCGTCGTCGGCGTCCAGCTCCTTATGCAGGATGACGAACTGCCGGATGCGGGCCCCGGCGGGCAGGTCGCTGTTGACTCGGGCGATCTCGCCGGCGATCAGTTCCGCCACCTCAGGCTTGAGGGCAAGATCCTGGTAAGTGGTGTAGGAGATGGACCGGTTTTCCGCCCAGTTGCCCACCGAGCGCTGGTCGATGTTGATCATGGCGACCACGTGGCTCCGGCCGTGTCCCACCGCCACCGCTTCTTTGATGTGCGGCGAGAACTTCAGCTTGTTCTCGATGAAGTTCGGGGAGAAGATCTCGCCGGAAGCCAGGCGCATCACGTCTTTGAGGCGGTCGATAACGACCAGCTGGCCGTCCTCGATGTAGCCCGCATCGCCGGTGTGCAGCCACCCGCCCGCGAGGGTTGCAGCCGAGACATCTTCCAGTTTGTAGTACCCCTGGAAGACGGCCGGGCTCTTGAGCAGGATCTCCCCGTCCGCAGAGATGGTCATCTCGCCGCCCGGCAGGGGGGAGCCCACGGTGTGGAACCGAATGGCATCGTCACGGTGGAGGACGGCGATGCCGACGACTTCCGTCTGGCCGTAGATCTGTTTGAGATTGACGCCCAGGGCATGGTAGAAGCGGAAGACGTCCGGACCCAGAGCGGCGCCGCCCGTGTAGGCCCGCTTCAGCCGCAGGAGCCCCAGGTGATCCTTGATGGCGCTGAAGACGAGCAGCTCCCCGATCCAGCGGAGCAGCCGGTCTTTGAAAGATGCCCGCTTGCGGCTGAACTTGGCGTCCGCCGCCCGGTAGGCAGCGGGCATCAGCGCGTGGTAGAGCCAGCGCTTGAGGAAGCCCGCGTCGGCGATCTTCACCTGTACGCGCGTGACGATATCCTCCCAGATGCGCGGCGGCGAGAAGATCACGTGCGGGCCGATCTCCCGGAGGTTCTCCTGCACCGTGTCGGGCTCTTCGGGGAAGTTCAGGGTAAAGCCAATGGATAGGTGCATGGCCAGGGCGGTCATCTGCTCGCCGATCCACGCCAGGGGCAGGAAGGAGAGCAGATCGTCGCCGGGATCGAGGGGGTCGACTTCCTGAATCGTATCGCCCATGGCGAGCAGGTTGGCGTGGCTGAGCATGGCGCCCTTGGGCAGGCCGGTGGTGCCTGATGTGTAGCACAGGATGGCCGTATCGTCGCCCCGCCCCGCCGCCACCGCCGCCTCGAAAGCGCCGGGATGCTCCCTGCCATACTCCCGGCCCTGGTCGCTGACCCGGGGGAAGAAGAGCAGCCAGTCGTCCTGATAGGTCCGCAGCCCCTTGGGGTCGTAGTAGATCAGCTTGCGGACCTTGGGCAGCAAGGCCCTGACTTCCATGAGCTTGTCGACCTGCTCCTGATCTTCGACGACTACGAAGATGGCGTCGGCGTGGTCGATGACATAGGCCATCTCCTTGGCCAGCGAGTCCTGGTAGATGCCGACCGAGGCGCCCCCCGCCGCCTGGGCGGCCAGTTCGGCAATCACCCATTCGGGACGGTTGTCGCCGACAATCGCTACCTTGTCGCCCCGCTGAAAGCCCATGGCCGTCAGACCCAGGGAGAACTCCCGCACCTGGTCGAGGTACCCCTGCCAGGTCGTCTCCTGCCAGATCCCGTACTCCTTCTCACGCAAGGCGATCCGCCGGTCTCCGTACTGCTGCGCCTTCGCCGCCAGCCGCTGTGGAAGGGTTTGCATCGCCGCGCTCCTCCTCTGTCTTAACCGGCGGCGCCAAGGTACGCCTTGACCACGGCCGGGTCAGCCTTGACCTGCTCCGGTGTGCCTTCTGCAATCTTCCGGCCGAAATCCAACACCGCCACCCGATCGGAAATGTCCATGACGACGCCCATGTCGTGCTCGATCAGCAGACAGGTGACGCCCCGCTCCTGGTTGATCTCTAAAATGAAGCGGACCATATCTTCCTTCTCCTCGGAGTTCATGCCCGCCATGGGTTCGTCGAGCAGCAGCAGCTTCGGCTCCAGGGCCAGGGCCCGCCCCAGTTCGACCCGCTTCTGCATGCCGTACGAAAGCGTGCCGACCGGCTTGCGCCGGATGTGGGCGATTTCAAGAAAGTCGATGATCTCCTCGACGGCCCGCCGGTGCTCGATCTCCTCCCGGCGGGCGGCGCCCCAGTAAAGGCCACACGAGAGCAGGCCTGATTTCATCAGCACGTGGCGGCCGACCATCAGGTTGTCGAGCACGGTCATGTGCCGGAAGAGGGCGATGTTCTGAAACGTGCGGGCAATGCGCAGGGCTGCCCGCTTCGGGGGTGACAGACGGGTGATATTCTGTCCGGCGAAGATCACGCGTCCGCCCTGCGGGATGTACCGGCCGGAGATGCAGTTAATCAGACTGGTCTTGCCCGCCCCGTTCGGCCCGATGATGGTCGTGATCGAGCCCGCCTGCACCGCCAGCGAGACATCTTCCAGGGCCTTGATCCCGCCGAATCCAATGGCCAGTTGCTCGAGCGAGAGATGCACCGCCTGCCCCGTCATGGAATTCCCCTCCTGTCCTCTAACCAGTGATCCTGCCGGGGCAAGCGTTCGGCGTAGGTCCGCCCGGCGATCCCCCCGACGGAGCGGGCGTGGGTCCGCCCGCACGGGCAGGGAGTCCATGCCAGGGTGGTCATGTCGCCGGTCCAGTATCTCAGCAGCGGCATGTTCCGGCGGGTCAGGTCCGTCAGCACCAGCACACCCTGCTCGCCTGGCTGACAGGCATTGTGCGTCCGGGGATCGATCACTTCGACGAGCACGTGGTCTTCCGCCCAGTGAAGCCCCTGCTGGCACTGGCACTCGCCTGCCAGCACGACGCCAACTTCCGTAATGCCGTACAGGTCATAGGCCCGGCAGCCGAAGATCGCCTCCAGGCGGGCCCGGCTGACAGCCTCGGCGGCGCCGGGCTCTGCGCCGAACAGACCGATGCGGACGCCGATCTCCCGCGGCGCAAGTCCCCGCTCCCGGATCCGCTCGGCCAGGTAGAGCACATGCGACGGAGCGCCGACCAGCATGGCCGGCTTGAGGTTGAAGAGGAACTCCACTTGCCGCTTGACCGAATCGGTGCCTATGGGAATCACGGTGGCGCCCATGGCACGGGTGGACCGATGGATAAAAATGCCCCCGGCAAAGAGGCCGTAGTTGAAGCCGTTATGCACCAGGTCTCCGGGGCGCAGGCCGCACGCCCAGAGAATCCGGGCACCGATTTCGGCCGAACGGGCCAGATCCGCTTCGGCATACACGGTGTAGGCCGATTCGCTGACAGCCGGGATGGGATAGACCTCCCGCCACTCGGTGCGGGACCTGACCGGCAGGTCGCCGAGCGGCGGCTCACGGAGGTGGGCGGCCACCAGATCCTGCTTGTGCAGGAAAGGCAGGCGGCGAACATCATCGATCGTGCGGATCACCGGCTCACCGCCCCATAGCCGCCGGTAAAACGGCGAGGCTGCGGCGAACCGGACTTGCTGCTGGAGGTGCCCGACCTGCATCAGGGCCAGGTCGCCGCGGCTCATGGTCTCGATTTCGGGCTGAAAGTAGGGTCGGTCAGGCATGTCGCTCTCACCCCGGCATCATTTCGTGCAAGAGCCGTGCCAACCTGATTTCCCCCTGAAAAGCGAAGGGGACTAAGCGTTTGTGCTTAGTCCCCTTCCGCTTTTTCCTCGCCGTGCCGATAAGCGTCACTGCTTAGTAATATAAGACAAAATGATTGAAGATGAAGGATTATTGCGTCATGCCCTTGAATCTCTTCGCCCTATATGGGGGGATCTGTGGTGGGGGACCTGTCCAGACAATGGATCGCCGCACTGCTCGACGGCCTCAGCGAGGCCGTTCTGGTCGCAGACGGCTCCGGCAAGATCGTGCTGGTCAATCGCGCGATGGAAGAAGTGCTCAGAAGGCAACGAGGCGAGCTGGTCGGCCACAGTGCCGCAGCCCTGGAGGCGGATGGACTCTGGTTGCCCCCCGCCCTGCGGCGATGCCTCGCTTCCGGGCAGCGGGAGACCCTGATTCAGGAGGTGGGCGGACGGCGGCTGGTGTTGGCCGCGGGGCCCCTGCCTGGCGGTCTGGTGCTCGCCTCGGCGCGGGACATTACCGAACTGGACCGCTTGCAGAGGCAGGCCGAGCGGGCGCAGCAGGAACGGGAGCGCTGCCGCAGCGAACTGACCGGCCTGCGCAAAGATGCCGCAGCAGTCGGGAGCCCCGTGGAGGTCGTCGGCACGGGGAAGACCATGCAGAAGGTGCTGGGTCTGGTCCGGCGGATCGCCGCCGTCGACTCCACCATTCTGCTCCTGGGCGAGTCCGGATCAGGCAAGGGCGTCCTGGCGCGCACGATACACCGCTGGAGCCCGCGGGTGGGGGCTGCCTTTGTGCGGGTCGATTGCGCGGCCATTCCGGAATCGCTGCTGGAGTCAGAGCTCTTTGGCTACGCCCCGGGTTCGTTCACCGGCGCCCGGCGGGAAGGCAAGGCGGGCATCGTGGAGCAGGCGCATGGCGGCACGCTCTTCCTCGACGAAATCGGCGACCTCTCCCCCTCCCTGCAGGCGAAGCTGCTCCACCTCATTCAGGAGCGGCAGTTCACCCGAGTCGGCGCTGTTGCCCCGCAGTGGGTCGATGTGCGCATCATTGCCGCGACGCACCAGGACCTGGAGCGGCTGGTAGCCGAGGGCCGGTTCCGGCGAGATCTCTTTTACCGGCTGAACGTGGTGCCCATCACACTGCCGCCCCTGCGGGAGCATCTGGAAGATGTGCCCGCCCTTGCGCGTGCGTTTCTGGCCAACTGCTGCACGCGCTACGGGGTGACGAGAGTCCTGGCGCCGGAGACGCTCGATTGCCTGGTCAGCTACGGTTGGCCGGGAAACGTGCGGGAATTGGAGAACGTGATTGAGCGGCTGGTCGTGACCGCGGAGGCGGAGAGCATAGCGCCCGAGCACCTGCCCCCCGCTCTCCAAAGAAGCATGCCGGCCACCCGCCCCCCAATGCCCCTTGCCAAGGCCCTGGAAGCCGTGGAGCTGGATCTGATCGCGTCGGCCTATGCGGAGCATGGCAGCAGCGTGAAAGTAGCCCGGGTCCTGGGCATCCATCAGACGACGGCTGCGCGCAAGATCCGGGAGTGGAAAGAGCGCCAAGGCTGATAGGCCCGGGTCTGCAACAGACCCGGGCCTTCATCGTTCCACCGTTGACTACATGCCCGCATGCCCTACATGCCCGACGCTGAGCAGCACGGCCAGCGATACCACCACGACCGCCGCCAGGAAGACCCCCGCCCCGAAGAAGAAGCCGAAAACCTTGCTATCGACCTTCAGGTGCATGAAATACCCGGCGACCATCAGGAACTTCACCACGGACAGCACGAAGAGCAGGGGCAGCACCACATGCCGGATGCCCCGGAGATACAGGACCGAGAACTCAAGCAGCGTGACCGCTGCCAGAATGCCCGCCACCGCCACGTAGGTGCGGGTCGCCGGCTGATGCCGGACGCCGGGCGTCGTTACGTGCATCGCTCTCCTCCTCTATTGCACAGCCTCGGCCAGATAGACCACCGTGAAAATGGCGATCCAGACCACGTCGACAAAGTGCCAGTACAGGCCGGCCAGTTCCACCTTGATCGCCCGCTGGGCCGTCAGCCCGTGCCTGCGGGTATACCCGAGCAGCGAGAGCAGCCAGAGTACGCCTACGGCCACGTGGGCGCCGTGGAACCCGGTCAGGGTAAAGAAGGCGGAACCGAAGACGCTGCTGGTCAGCGTCAGCCCTTCGTGCACGAAGGTGGTGAACTCGTAGGCCTGGAACCCCAGGAAGCAGAGGCCCAGCAGGGCCGTCGCCCCCAGCCAGCGGCGCATCTGGGGCGTATCCTGTTGCTGGGCGGCCACCACCGCCAGCACCATGGTCAGGCTGCTCATCAGCAGCACAAAGCTGCTCACGGTCGTCAGGGGAATCTCAAACAGATCCATGGGCGCCGGCCCCGAAGGGCTCCGCCCGTGCAGGGCCACGTAGGTACCCAGGAGCGAGGCAAAGAAGAGGCACTCGGAGGCCAGGAAGATCCAGAAGCCCAGCTTCAGGGGATCGAGGCGCTCCGCCGCCTCCCCCGTCGCCACGGCGCCATGGCGGATCTCGCTCATTCGCCCGCCTCCCCCGTTTCCATGTAATGGCCGCTGTCATCTTCCAGGGCCCAGCCGTAAATGCCAGCCGCGGCCACGGCAAGGCCGAGCAGCCCGACCCACGCGGTGCGGTAGACGCCGCCGAACGACGCCACCCCCAGGCCCAGTGCAATCAGCGCGGGCATGAACGACGGCGAAGGCATGTGTATGGCCCCGCCGTGCCCGTCCGCCTCCTCCGCGGCCCGCAGCATGCGGCCAGTCCCTTTCCGCTTCTCAAACCAGAACGCGTCGCGGCTCCGTACCAGCGGCAGATGTGCAAAGTTGTAGACCGGGGGCGGCGAGGGGATGGTCCACTCCAGGGTGCGGGCATCCCAGGGGTCCTGGATCGCCGCCTTGCCGCGCACCAGGCTGTGCACCACGTTGGCCGTGTAGAGCAGCACGCCTGCCCCCAAAATGAACGCGCCCACCGTCGACCACAGGTTCCACTCGGCCACGCCCATGCTGGCGCTGTAGGTATAAATGCGCCGGGGCATCCCCAGCAGCCCGGACAGGTGCATGGGACCGAAGGTCAAATTGAAGCCGGCGAAGGTAACCCAGAAGCTCCACTTGCCCAGGGTTTCGTTCAGCATGCGGCCCGTCAGCTTCGGCCACCAGTAGCAGGTGGCGGCCAGCAAGGAGAAGAGCACCCCGCCGATGGCCACATAATGGAAGTGGGCCACCACCCAGTAGGTGTCCTGCAGCTGCGGGTTGAGGGGGGCGGTGGCATTGACGATGCCGCTCAGGCCCCCGAGCACAAACACGGTGAGAAAGCCCACGGCAAAGAGCATGGCGGTGGTGAAGCGCAGCCGCCCGCCCCACATGGTGGCAATCCAGTTGAAGATCAGAATGCCCGTGGGTACCGAGATCGCCTTGGTCGTAACGGCGAAGATGGTGTTCACCCACGGCCCCGAGCCGACGGTGAACATGTGGTGGACCCACACGAAGAAGCTAAGCGAAGTGATGAAGGCCATGGCGATCACCATCGACCGGTAGCCGAAGAAAGGCTTGCGGGCGAAGACCGGAATCACTTCAGCGATCATGCCGAAAGCCGGCAGGATCAGAATGTAGACTTCCGGGTGGCCGAAGATCCAGAACAGATGCTGCCAGAGCAGCACGTCGCCGCCCATGGCCGGCACAAAGAACCCGGTGCCCACCCAGCGGTCCATCATCAGTAGAATCATGCCCACGGTAAAGGGCGGGAAGGCGAACAGGATCAGGGCCGAGGTGAAGAAGGTGGCCCAGGCGAACGGGGGCATATCCATCAGCCGCATGCCGGGCGCCCGCATGGTCAGAATCGTCACCAGGAAGTTGACCGCCGAGACCAGAGTACCGATGCCGGCTAACTGGAGCCCGACCAGGTAGAAGTCGACCCCCAGCCCCGGGTTGAAGCCGCCCCCGTTGCTCAGGTTGGCGTAGTTGAACCAGCCCGCGTCCGGCGCCCCGCCCAGGAACCAACTGGTGTTCAGCACGATGCCGCCGGCCAGGAAGAGCCAGAAACTCAGGGCGTTCAGCCGGGGAAAGGCCACGTCGCGAGCGCCGATCAGAATCGGCATCATGTAGTTGAAATAGGCGGCGATGATCGGCATGGCGGCCAGGAAGAGCATGGTTGTGCCATGCATGGTCATCACCTGGTTGTACGTGTTGGCGCTCAGCAGCGTGCCCATGGGAGCGGCCAACTGCAGCCGGATCAGCAGCGCCTCCACCCCGCCCACCACAAAGAAAAGGAACCCGGTTGCCAGATACATCAGGCCGATGCGCTTATGGTCGACAGTGGTGATCCAACTCCATACCATCTGCGCCTCCACCCTCCTCTACTTGAGGCTCTGCAGGAACTCGGCCAGGGCGCCGATCTCCTGCGGCGACAGGTTCAGGTTCGGCATCTGCGCCCGCGGCTTCACTGCCTGCGGGTCGTGCAGCCACTGTGCGAGGCTCTCCGGGGAGGTCTCCAACACCCCGGCGCCGATGATGTTGCGGCTGCCCACGCCGGTCAGGTTAGGCCCCACCTTCCCCTTGGCGGTGGTGCCGTTGACGGTGTGGCAGGCGACGCAGCCCTTGTCGTTAAAGAGCTTCCAGCCCGCCTGCGCCCGGTCGCCCAGCGCTGCCAGGTCCACCGGCGCCTGCCGGGCCCGAACCCACGCTTCGTAGTCGTCGGCCTCCTGCACCACCACCTGCAGGCGCATGTTGGCGTGAGAGGTGCCGCAAAGCTCGGCGCACTGCCCCGAGTAGGTGCCCACCTTATCGCCCTGCAGCCAGAGGTGGTTCACCCGCCCCGGCACCAGGTCGACCTTGCCGCCCAGGCGGGGCGCCCAGAAGCTGTGCAGCACATCCGCCGAGGTAAGGGTCAAATCGACCTGCCGGCCGGCGGGAATCACCAGTTCGTTGGCCGTGACGATCCCCAGGTCCGGGTACTCGATCTCCCACCACCACTGGTGGCCCGTCACCTTGACATGAATCACGTCCGCCGCCGTGGGCCGGGCCGCGAGGGCAAAGGTGGCGCCAATGGGCTCGACGGCCAGGGGAATCAGCACCAGAATCGCCGCCAGGGTCCAGCCGATCTCAAGCTTCCGGTTCCCTTCCACCTGGGGCGGCAGGCTCTCGTCGCCGGGCCGCTGCCGGAACCGGATGACCACGTACAGGATCAGTGCAATCACCACAAAACCGATGGCCGCCACCATTTTCAGGTCAAAGGTGAGCAGGTGGAGCTGCGTCTCTGCCACCGGCCCGGCGGGGTCGACCATGGACTGCGGCGTGCCGGTGCACGCCGTCAGCCCCAACAGCGCCGGCAGCGCCAGCAGTCCCTTCAGACTCCTCCCGGGACGCCCTGGCCTCCATTTCAAGGCAGAATCACCCCATTTTAAACATTTGTGATTAGTTGAATACGGAGATTTCCTTGCAGATTCTAGGATAAGGGTAGGACGAAAGGAGGGCCATACACTCGGGAAAGTATCGCGGTCTACTCTGTTGATAGTACTTTTGTGCTATTGCTGGAGGCTCGTCCAACACCCCCGCAGGCATGCGGGGGAGCGCAGAGTTGGTAATGAACCCGGACCGTTTCTCCCGCGGCCTGACGGCCCAGCTGCTGATCACCAAAGAAAAGAGCGAGCCGGGATCCGGCTCGCCTTTGTGCAGTACAGGACGGTCAGGTAGCACTCGCCGGCCGCCGCCCCAGCAGGTGCCGGACGTTCTCGCGAAACCAGTACTCGTGGTATTCGGCGGGCACTTCGATCCGGTCGGCGCAGTCAGGCTTCTCCCCCGCAGCCGCCAGCCCGTCGGCCAGCCGGAAAATCTCGTCCAGATACCGGCGGGCGCTCCCGAAGCCCTCGGCGGGGCTGACCAGCCCGCCGTGTCCCTGTACCAGCACATCGGCGCCCAGGGCCTCCAGTCTGTCCAGCACAGCCGGCCAGCGCTCCGGCGTGCCGAGGCAGAGAATCAGATTCCCGCTGACCACCAGGTCGCCCGTAAAGAGCACCCGCTCTTGCGGCAGCCAGAGTACGGCGTCGCCGGGCGAATGGGACGGGCCGCAGTCGATCAGTTCGGCGCTGCGCGCCGAGCCGTGCAAGGTCAGGCTTCCTTCAAACGACAAGGTAGGCAGCCGGAGATCGTCCCCCGTGGGATAGCCATCAGAGAACGCGTCGTACTCCCTGACCTCCGCCGTCAGTTCCGCCCGCACCGCCGGGTCCGTGGCGGCGGCAAGCCGGCGACGGCACCCCTCGGCCCTGGCTTCGATTTGCCGGCGCATCGTTCCCATACGCTGCCGTCCCTGCCGGGCGATCGCTTCCCGGGTAGCGTGCGAGGCGACCAGGATGCCATCTTCAAAAATGCGGTTGCCGTTGAAGTGGTCGGGATGCTCGTGGCTGTTGACAATCCACGCCGGGGGGCGCCCCGTCAGCTTCCCGGCGACCGCCCTCAGCTCGCGGGCCGCCGTGAGGGTGGCGCAGGTGTCATATACCAGCGTACTTCCGCCCAGGTCGACGATTCCTGCGTTGCAGCCCGCTGACCCCTCATTTGTCGCGAGCGCAGCATAGACACCGGAACCCAACTGCTCAATCTTCAGGTGCTGCATTGGCGTCCACCTCGCAGCCGGATTCGACAGGGCTTTCCACCTCCCCTTCCTAACTACGGCGAAGGGGAGGCGAATTGCTGAGTTCATGTGGAATCGATACCATCCATCTTTCTCCAAGAAGCTGTGCAAAATGCCTCCTGAACTGTAAATATAGTCCCTTTTGCTTACATCAAGCCAGTGACCGCGGTGTCCCTTCTAGACTTTTCGTAGATTGCACATAAGAATTTGGTTGTGGTAATAGACAGAACCCGCTTCATCCCATATGATCAATGTGGAAACGTTACCCTACGGATTTGGCACAGGGAAGGGAGGCGCCGTACCCCGCAATTCTGCGTCTGCGCTGTTGGGCATCCGACGACTGAATCGAGTTCGAACCAGAGGAGGACAACATGATGTCGAACGGTAAGAAGTGGCGGACGTTCCTGGGTGTCTCGGTGTTGACGGTCATCGCAGTGGTCGTTTCGGCGTGCAGCTCCGGTGCCAAGCCGGCGGAGAACAAGCCCGCTGCCCCGGCGGCGGAAGCCAAGCCGGAGCCCAAGGCCGAGCCGAAGGGCGAAGTCAAAATGTGGACCGGTTTCGCCGCCGGCGGCGAGGCCGCCGGCATCAAGCAGATTCTGGACCTGTGGCAGACCAAAAACTCGCCGATCACCATTAACCATCGCCCCATCGGCAACGAGCAGTTTGAGACCGTGGTCCGAACCGGCCTGAACGGTGGCGATGCGCCTGACCTCCTCCAGTTCGAAGGCTACGCACAGACCCGGTCGTTTGCCGCAGCGGGTCAGTTGACCGACCTGACGCAGTGGTGGAACGCCAACAAGTCCCGCTATGTGGTCGCCGATTCGCTGGTCAAGGCCTGCGAGTACCAGGGCAAGGTCTGGTGCGTGCCCTACTCCATGCACACCGGCTTCCAGATCTACTACAACGCCGACATCCTGGCCAAGTACAACATCGCCGTGCCCAAGGACTACGATGAGTTCCTGGCTGCCGCTGAGACCCTGAAGAAGAACGGCGTCACGCCCATTGCCTTCGGCGACAAGGAAGGCTGGCCCGGCGAGCACTACTGGATGGCCTTCCTCGTACAGCGCTGCGGTGTCGATACGACCTACAAGGCGATCAACCGCCAGGGCGCCAAGTTCTCTGACGCTTGCTTCACGCAGGCGGCTGCCGACTTCCAGAACCTCGCCAAGAAGGGGTACTTCTCCCCCGGCGCCGCCAGCGATACTTACAGCACCGCCCAGGCCTACTTCCTCTCCGGCAAGGCCGCCTTCTTCCAGACCGGCAGCTGGCACGCCGCCAACTGGGTCTCCAAGCCCCCGACCTTCAAGGCCGGCATCATGCCCTTCCCGCGGCTGAAGGATGCCGCCGTCAAGGAAGACCAGACCGGCGCCGTGACCCACGTGATCGCGGTGCCGGCGGGCGGCAAGAACAAGGATGCCGCCATGAAGGTGCTGGACTTCCTCGTCTCCGATGAAGTGCAGAAGCTGTGGGCCCAGGCCGGCCAGATCGCCCTGGTCAAGGGCGCCGTCGAAGCGGGCTCGCCCGAGACGGTCAAGCAAATGTGGGCCCAGTTCTCCCAGGCCAAGGCCTCCCTCCCCTGGATTGAGAACGAACTGCCCCCCGGCGTCGGTCCCGACAAGGTATACAACGGCACCACCGCCCTGGTCAGCGGTGCGATGACGCCTGAGCAGTTTACCAAGTCGATCGAAGACGCCGTGGCGGCCGCGAAGTAATCGTACATGTCATGCGGGGCGGCTTGCTGCAGAGTCTGGGGCAAGCCGCCCACTCCCACTGGCGTGCAGAGCCGCCGAGGAGGGCACGGACCATGGCCGAACTGAAGCACCGCGGGCTCGGGAAGCTGTGGCTGGTGATCGGGCTGTTTCTCGCACCCGCGCTCATCTTCTACACCCTGTTTCTGATCGTCCCGCTGATTGGAACCCTGCTGCTGAGTCTGACGCACTGGAACGGGTACAACTTTGCAATGATCAAGTTTGCGGGACTGGCGAACTTCAAGGCGGCTGCCGCCGACCCGGTCTTCTGGCAGGCCCTCTCCCACAACCTGTACTTCCTGGCGGGCGCCCTGATCGTCAACGTGGGCGTGGCGCTCTTCTTCGCCCTGGCACTGGACCAGAAGCTCCCGCTGACCAACCTGTTTCGCGGCATCTACTTGATGCCCGCGGTGATATCGCTGGTCGTGACGGGCGTGGTCTTCAACCTGGTGCTCAGCCCTTCGCTCGGACTGATCAACCCGTTCCTCACGCTGATCGGCCTGGAAGAGTGGGCAGGCGAGTGGCTGGGAAACCCGTCCCGGGTCCTCCCGGTGCTGGTCTTCATCAACTGCTGGCAAGGCTTCGGCCTCTCGATGTTCCTTTTTATCGCCAGGCTGGTGGCGATTCCGGAGGACCTGCACGAGGCGGCGTTTGTCGACGGTGCCAACCGCTTTCAGGACATCTGGTATGTGACTCTGCCCATGCTGAAGAACACGGTGGCAGTGGTCACATTACTGGAAGCCATCAACAGCCTCAAGACGTTCTCGATCATCTACGTCATGACCAAAGGCGGCCCCAACCACAAGAGCGAGGTGCTCTCCAGCTGGGGCTACTTCCAGGCGTTCACCGCCAACAAGGTCGGCTACGGCAGCGCCATCCTGGTCGTCCTGCTGCTGTTGACCTTCATGCTTGCGTACGTGCACGTAACCCGGTTCCAGTCCCGAGAGGAGTAAGAACGGAGGGGCGCTATGCGCAAGAGCCGAATCGTACTGGCCGCCGTTCTGTATCCGATCTACACCATCGCGGCCGTGCTCATTCTCTATCCGGTGGTCTGGATGATCTACAGCTCCTTTAAGAGCAATATGGACATCCTCTCCAACGTCTTCGCACTGCCCAGGCAGATCAGTTTTGAAAACTACGTCACCGTCTTCACCACAGGCGGTCTGGGCCGCTTCTTTGCCAACAGCCTGTTCATCAGCAGCGTATCGGTGGCCGGCCTGATCCTCTTCTCAGCCATGGCCGCCTACGCGTTCGCAACCTTTGAGTTCAGAGGCAAGAAGGCGCTCTTCCTCTTCTGCCTGATCGGCATGATGGTGCCGACGCAGTCGCTGATCATTTCGGGCTTCAAATGGATGTCCGTGCTGAAGCTCGTCAACACATACTGGGCGCTGATTTTCACCTACCTGGGCTGGGGCTCGTTCGGCATTCAGGTGCTCCGCAACTTCTTTCAGTCCGTGCCCAAGGAAGTGAAAGAAGCAGCGCTCATCGACGGCGCGGGACACTGGCACATGTTCACGAAGATCATGCTGCCGTTGGCCCGCCCATCGATTTCCACTGTCACCATCTTCTACTTCATGTGGGTCTGGAACGAGTTCATCTACCCCCTGGTCTACATGCAGGAGCCGGAGAAGTTCACCGTCCCCCTCGGGATCCTGTTCTTTAACGACCGCTACAACGTCGACTGGGGCCTGCAGATGGCAGGCCTGGCTGTGGCGACGATTCCGCCGCTCATCGTCTATTACACCTTCCAGAAGCAGTTCATTCGCGGCATCCTGGCCGGTGCCGTGAAGGGCTAGTCTGAATTGTGCGCGAGCAGGTGGTGTCGTGCGGATTGCAGAAGTTACCGCCAGTCAGGCAGGAGGAATCCATATGGAACGCGGCAGCTACTTCGACGCCTGGTACCGGGATGAGCACTGCTATCACCCCAGTTTACCGATGCGCCGGATTCAGATGGTCGAGGACCTGGAGCGATATCATGTGACCTTGCTGGTCTGGTCCGCCCTGGGCGGCGGCTCGCTGAGCCTGCCGTACCTGGAGGAGGAAGCCTTCGGCCAGGTGCCGGCGCGCCTGCGCTTTTACGGCTACATGAACGACCAGGAGTTCATCCGGGAGTGCGATAAGCGGGGTATTAAAGTCTTCGGCGTGGTCTTTGAAGTCCAGGGCTGGGAGTTCCCGGTGGAGCTGAGCGAAGACGAATCGCAGCTGCTCTCCCTAAGTAAGACCTTCGGCGAAGGCAAGCCCGGCTGGTACGGGCTCCGGGAGTTTACGCAGAACCGCTACCCCAAGCTGTTCGGCGGCAAGCGGTGTGAAGACTACTTCCCCGGCGGTCTGGTCAACTCGGCAGGAGAGAGAGTTTCGGACCTCTGGGAAGAGTGCGCCGCCCGCGTTATCGACGGCACTGCGGTGCACGCCGGCTGGGTCGAAGTGGTGGGCCACCCCCACCAGTGCTACCAGATGTGCCGGAACAACCCCGTCTGGCGGCAGTACATGAAGAAGATCATCGAGATTCAGATCGACGCGGGCGTGCACGGCGTCCATTTGGACGAATGCGAACTGCCGATTACGGCCGTCTCGCGGGGCGGCTGCTTCTGCAAGGACTGCATGGCGCAGTTCCGGGAGTACCTGCTGCGGCGGCAGGCGGAAGGGACGCTGCCCGCCGACCTGCAGGCGCTGGATCTGAGCGCCTTCCATTACGGCGATTACCTGAAAGCCCGTGGCGCCCAGGTGCCGGGGCCCCGGGCCGAGATTCCGCACTTCAACTTATACATGGCCTTCCAGATGGAAGCGATCACCCGGTATTTCCGGGAGATGTGCGACTTCGTGCGGGAGTACGGGGCCAAAAAGGGCCGCAAGGTTCTGGTCAGCGGCAACTTCTTCAACCTGCAGACCTGCTACGTGCCCCTGGAGCCCAACGTGGACATCGTCGTGACGGAGCAGCGGCAGACGATTTTCCGCCAGATTCCCTGGTACCGCTACTGCGTCGGCTTCGCCGGCACCAAGCCGGTGGTGGTCGTGGAGAACCCGTACGGCGGCGTCATTCCCGACCTGCTGCAGCGGGTGAAGGAGGGCCGCAGCTACGACAAGTATCGGCTGCTGCTGCTGGAAGGCGCCGCCTACGGCGTCAACCACGCCGTGCCCTACGGCGCCTGGATGGGCAATACGATTCGCGACGCCTTCTACCCGCCCCGGGAGGCCACTTCCGAAGTGCAGGACTTCCTGCGCAGCAAGGAAGGGCTGTTCGGCGGACCCTCCGGCGCCGAAGTCGCCATGCTCTTCAGCTTCCCGAGCTACGACCAGCGCGAGGCGCCACGGGCCGCGGCCGGCCTGATGGAGAATCGGCGGGCCGTCAACGCTCTCTCCTTCGCCGAATACGAAGACTCCGGCCTGCCTTTCTGGGACCTTGCACGGGTGCTGGCCGACCGGCAGACACCGTTCGATGTGATCATGCTGGCGGACGGCTGCCTCCGCCCGGATGACTTTTCCGCCGGCGCCCTGAACGGCTATCGCTGCGCCGTCGTGCCGGACTCGCCGGCAATGACCGCGGGGCAGGTGGAGGCGCTCCTGGCCTACGTGCAGGGCGGCGGACGGCTCATGGTCTACGGGCGGATGGCGGAGAACGTTGCCACACCGGCCCGGGCTGCGCTGCTGGCCCATCCCAACACGGTGCAGATGGTCCTGGGCGCCGGGGACCCGGCGGAAGTGGGCGCGGTGGCGGCGCGGATTGCCAGCCTGCTGCCCGAAGGGCGGGCGCAGGTGGAGACGTCGGCGCCGGAGGATCTCGGGGTCAATCTGCAGCAGGCGGGACCGGAACGGGCTGTCCTGCACCTGGTCAACTATCGGTACGACATCGCCCGGGACTGCAGTGCCCCGATTGCCAACCTGCAGGTCAGCCTGCGGTTGGGCTTCACGCCGGCTGCGGCGGCGCTGCACACGCTGCAGGGAGAGTTCCCGCTGCCGGTCACCGTACAGAACGGCCGCACCCAGGTTACCGTGGCAGAGTTCCCGCTTTACGGAGCGATCGAGTTCACGGCGTAAGGACTGCGGCCCCCTGACAAGAACGGGAGGATCAACCATGCCGACGATCAAGGATGTGGCCCGCCATGCGGGAGTGGCAGTTTCAACGGTTTCCCGGGTGCTCAACGGTACCGGGTATGTCAGCCCGGATACGCGTGAGAAAGTGGATCACGCGATCGCACAGCTGGGATTCCGGCCCAATAAGCTTGCCCGTGGCCTGATCAGCCGCACATCGTACACCATTGCGCTAATCCTCTCCGACGTCAGCAACCCGTTCTTTGCGGCCATGATTAAGGGCGTGGAAGCGGAAGCCCGGGCAGCGGGCTATAGCGTCATTGTCGGCAACGCCGAACAGGATCCCGAGGTCGTGACCGCCTGGGTCGACGGCCTGCGGGGGCACTGGGTGAACGGAGTGCTGTTTGCGACCGCTCCCCGTCATGAAGACATTCAGATCCTGCGGGAAGAGCAGATTGCCTGGGCGTTTATTGACAACGACCTCGATGGAGTGGAGTGCGACCAGATTCTGGTCGACCACCGGGAAGGCGCCCGTGCTGCCACGCGGCACTTGCTGGAGCTCGGGCACCGGCGCATCGGCCACATCAGCGGGCCGCGCCGCCCCTCCGCCTTTACCCGTCTGCTGGGCTTTCTGGAAGCGCTCCAGGAGGCGGGTATCGAACCCCGCCCGGAATGGATCAGCGAGTACGGCGGCTACACGTTTGACCATGGCTACAAGGCCATGCAGGTCATGCTGCAGATTCCCGCCGGGCAGCGGCCCACCGGGATCTTCTGCGTCAACGACCTCTCCGCGGTGGGCGCCCTGCAGGCGGCTTCAGACGCCGGCCTGGAAGTGCCACGCGACATTTCGATCGTCGGGTACGACGATATTGTCTGGGCCCGGTTGCTGCGCCCCACCCTCACCACCGTCTCGCAGCCGGTGGAAGAGCTGGGGCGACGGGCGACCCGGCTGCTGCTGCGCCGCATTACAGAGGAGTCGCCGGGCGCCTTTGAGCGGGTCGTGCTCAAATCGTCCCTGGTCGTAAGGCAGAGCACAGCGGCACCCGGGTCATAGGCTATAAACTCGGGAGGTAATCCGGTGCTGGATAAGACGCTAAGCGGTGAACCACTGGGTCGCGACCAATTTCGCCGGCCGTCCCGGGCCCTGGGCATTCTGCCCTTCTGGTTCTGGAACGGCGAGATGAACGAGCAGGAGATGGCGTGGCAGTTGGAGCAATACCGGGCCCAGGAGATGCCCGGCCTGTTCATTCACAGCCGCTTCGGCCGCAAGCCCGACTATCTGGGCGATGAGTGGTTTGAGAAGGTGAAGTTCACCGTCAATAAGGCAGCGGAACTGGGGCTTCAGGCCTGGATTTACGATGAGGAGAACTGGCCAAGCGGCACCGCCGGCTGGCAGCTGCCCACGCAGTATCCGGACCTGCAGCAGCGTTACATGGAGATGATCGTCCAGGACGTAAACGGACCCCATTTCGTCTACCTGCAGGGCACCGACGGCCGGTACCAGGACCTGGAGGATTGTGACCCCATCTGCGCCTACGCCATCCGGGCCAATGAGTTTGACGGAACCATCACCGGTCTGATCGACCTGAACCCCGACCTCTCCTGGGAGAAGATCGTCACCTGGGCGTCGCCGCCCGGAAAGTGGAAGCTGCTCTTCTTTGTGGAGCGGCGGGCCAAGTGGCACACCGACGTGCTGAACCCCGCGGCGACGGCGAAGTTCATCGAAATGACCCATGAAAAGTACAAGGCCGCCGTGGGCGACCAGTTCGGCAAGACCGTACCCGGCTTCTATACGGACGAGCCGGCCATTCACTACTTCGAAGTCCGGTGCAACAACTACGTGGTGCCCTGGTCCAAGCAGATGTTCAAGATCTTCCGGGAGCACAACGGCTACGACCTGCGACCCTATCTGCCGGCACTCTTCCTGAACATGGGCGAGCGGACGGCCAAAATCCGCTACGACTTCTGGAACGCCATCTCGGCGCAGTATGCGCGCAGCTTCTACAAGCCGATCCACGACTGGTGCCGGGAGAACGGGCTGATCTTCACCGGGCACATGCTCTACGAAGACTTCCTGCGCCTGCACGCCCGGTGCGAAGGCAACCTCTTCCGCATTTGGGAGCACTTCGATCTGATCGGCGTCGACAAGCTCTACCCGAAGATCGGCACCGAGACGACCGGTCAGGAGCATGCGGCGATCAAGCTGTGCTCATCCGCCGCCCACGCCATGGGCTCCACCCGGGTGCTGTGCGAATCCTTTGCTGGCACCTACTGGGACGTGACGATGGAGCGCATGAAGTGGCTGGCGGACTGGGAGTACGTGCTGGGCGTCAACCTGCTTAATCCGCACGGCTTCCATTACAGCATCGAAGGCGATCGCAAGCGCGACTGGCCACCGTCGCAGTTCTACCATCACACCTGGTGGGACAAGTACCATCTGTTCCAGGACTACATCACCCGCAACAGCTACCTGCTCAGCGGCGGCGTCCACGTGGCCAAGGTGGCGGTGCTCTACCCCATGACGGCCATGTGGGCCAACTACCAGCCGCAGGTACCCAACACGGAGACCACCATCATCGAGCAGGAGCACAATTGGATTGCCGACCGGCTCCTGCGGCTCCACTTCGACTACGACTACGTCGATGAAGATGTGGTCCTGGCGGGCGCCCGGGTGGAGAACGGCAGGCTGCACGTGCGGGACGAGGCGTTCCCCGTCTTCCTGCTGCCGCCCGTCACCCACCTCAAGCCGCAGACGCTGGCCTTACTGGAGCAGCTGGTCGCGGGCGGTGGCTGCGTCATCGCCGACAGCCTGCTGCCGAGCGCGCCGCTGGGGGGCGAGGCGCCGGACTTCGGCCCCCGGGTGGAGAAGCTCTTCGGCATCGACCCGTCGGCAGTGGGGCTGGCTGGGGCAGGAGCGGAGATTCGCACCTACGTCAGGGAGCACGCGGGCGGCGGGCGGGCGGTTTTCTTGCAGGGAAGCGGCCTGGCAGAAGCGCCGAACGGCTCGGCTGCCCTGGATGCGGCCCTGCGCAGCGCCGTGGCGCCCGACGTCGAGATCGACGACCCGGCGGTCTTCTGTCTGCACCGGCGCAAGGACGGCCAGGAGATCTACTTCATCGTCAACCCGACGGAAGAGGGCAGGTCGGTGCATGTGAGCGTGGAGGCGGTCGGCGCCCTCGAGCGGTGGGACTCCGCCACCGGAGCGCAGAGCCCCATCGCCGTCTACGACGTGCGGGCAGGCCGGACCCACTTCGATCTGGACCTCCCCCCTTATGGCTCAACATTTGTACTGCTGAACCCGGCTGCCCAGGTGCCGGTGCTGCGGGTGACCGCGGCGCCCGGACTGGCGGCGGAGCGAGTGGAGAACGGCGTGCTGACGGGCTACGGGCGGCTGGCCGCCGATACGCATGTTACCCTGAGCGATGGCCGTACGCTTCCAGTGAAGGCGCAGGCGCCCCGGGAGCCCGCCGTGGTCAAGGGACCGTGGCAGTTCGCCATCGCCGGCGACAACGTGCTTATGGTGGAGAAGTTCCAGGTGGCGATGGAGGAGCAGAGTGGCGAACAGATTGCGTGGGCGCAGCCCGCTTTCGACGACTCCGGCTGGATGACGTTCCGCCGGGGCGGCTGGGAGCTGCAGTTGCCCTGCGAGCGGGATGAGCGGACCTACCCGGTGACGCTCTGGTACCGCTGCCGGTTCACGACCCCTTACGTGCCCGAAGACCTGCGCCTCCTCGTGGACGGCCTGAAAGGCGAGTGGCGCCTCTACCTGAACGGGGAGCCCCTCACCGGCCCGTTCACCCGCAGCAAGCTCGACGCCCAGATTCAGGAGGTGCCCATCGCCCCCCGGACCCGGGCAGGCGAGAACCTGCTGGCCATCCGCTTGACGGTCTCCGACCGGACTTCCGGCGTGCTGGATCTGATCAAGATCAGCGGTGCGTTCAGCCTGAGAGAGGAGTCCGGTCGCCTGGTCACCGCTCCGCCGGTCACCCGCGTGAACGGCCCGTGGACCGCAGCTGGCTACCCGTTTTACTCCGGCACAGGCAGCTACACGGCGCAGGTCGAAGTGCCCGCCGCCTGGGGGGGCAAGCGGCTCTTCCTTGAGATCGAGGCCGGCGACGACGTGGTCGAGGCGGAAGTGAACGGACAGGCCGCGGGCTTCTGCCTCTGGCACCCGTACCGCCTGGAAGTGACGGACCTGGTGAAGCCGGGCGCCAACGAGGTTACCGTGAAAGTAAGCAATACCCTGATCAACCTGCTGGAGGCCGTGCCCAAGGCTTCGGGCCTGCTGGGCGCCGTCCGGCTCTTACCGCACGACGTGTACGAAGTGAAGCTATAGGGTCCCAATCGGGAGGTGTTGCCAGTGGGCGGCGGGATTCTGGTGGTTGGCAGCATCAACATGGACCTGGTCGTGGTCTCGGTGCCCACCCGCCGGGAAGTCGATGAGTGGCTCACTACCCACTGAACCGGGAGGTGCATGACATGTCTGATCGCAGCGGGGCGTTTGTCGTCAGGCCGGCCGAGCTTCATGGCGATCCCAAACGGGTCTTTTTCGACGGAGACGGCCTGGTGAAGGTCTTCTTCCACACCGACAAGCTGATGATGGCCCAGTTCGAGCTGCTGCCCGGACAGGCCCTGACGGTTGATATTCACCCCAATGGCGACGAGGGCTACTACGTGGCGCAGGGCACGGCTACCGTGCTGCTGCCCGACACGGGGGAGATCCACGAGATTCACACGGGCGAGATCTACTACATTCCCGCCGGAGTGCGCCACCGGGCCTTCAACCAGCATACCGAAAAGCTGCTGGTGATCGCGTCGATCGCCCCGCAGGTCAAGTAAGGGAGGGACCGTTTCATGGCTATCAGCAAGGCCGCATACGAGGCCGCCTGCAAGGAGGCGCTGGCCTATCTGGACAGGGCGGGTATCGTCCTGTCTGCCGCGGAAAAAGGCGCCCTGGAAGTCGCCGACTTCGGTCTGAACGAGTTTGACCGCTCCGGGTTGACGCTGCTGACCTACATCAACACCGACCGATACTGTGCCAAGGAGCTGATCCTCTTCCCCCGCCAGACCTGCCCGGAACACCGGCACCCCCCGATTCCGGCGGCGGGCAGCCCGGGCAAGCGGGAGACGTTCCGCTGCCGGTACGGCCGCGTCTACCTGTACGTGGAAGGCCCGGCGGCGGCGGCGCCCGCCTGCCGGCCGCCCGCCAGCCCCGAGGACGCCTACACCGTCTGGCACGAGATCGAACTGAATCCGGGCGACCAGTATACGATCCCGCCCAACACCAAGCACTGGTTCCAGGGCGGGCCGGAAGGCGCCGTGGTCTCCGAGTTCTCCAGCACCAGCCTTGATGAGGCCGATATCTTCTCGGACGCCCGGGTGGTGCGGGCGCCGGAAGTCAGCGCGTAACGGGGGGAGATAGACAATGGCGGAGGGGACGGATTTCACAATGGAGACGAAGCCCGCGGAGCTGGAGCGCAAGCCCATGGACTTCACCGTGGAGCGGCATTTCACGGACGTGTACCGGCAGTACCGGGAGGCGCACCCGGCCATTCGGGAAGCGATGTGCCTCAAAGCCCAGTTCCCCGGCTACCTGCGCACGCTGCAGCCCGGCGACCTGGTGGCGGGGCGCCATGAGATGGGCTATGTCGGCTTCTCGCCCATCGAAGGGTGGGTCAACCTGGCCTACTACATCAAGCGGGACGAGCTGCAAGTCCTGCTGAAGCGGCCGGACTTGCTGCCGGAGGAGAGCCGGCAGATCGAAGAGCTGATGACCTACTGGCTGGATGAGTGCACGGCGGCCAAAGTGCGGGCGGCCTATACCCCGGCCATGGAACAGGCGATTCCCACGACGGAATGGACGGTGGTGGAAGGGATCGGCTTCCCCATCTACCGCATGCTGGGCGCCTTCCTCGACTTTGACAAGCTGTGCCGGCTGGGGCTGCCCGGACTGCGGGCGGAGATCGAAGCCGCCCGCTCCCGGACCGCTGATGCGGAAGCTCGGACGCTCTATGAGGCGATGCTGCTCTCCCTGGAAACCGTCGCTGATTGCTGCCTCTGGTACGCAGAGCAGGTGGAAGCACAGGCGGGGGCCACTCCCGCGGCGGCGCGGCGGGCCGAGCTGAGTGAACTGGCGGGAGTGCTGCGACATATCAGCGGGCGGCGCCCGGAGACGTTCTACCAGGCGGCGCAGCTGGCCTGGCTCTGGGCCGTCATGTCCGGCCACCGCAACTACGGGCGCATCGACGTCTACCTGGGCGACTTCTACACGGCTGACCTGGCCGCCGGCCGGATTACCGAGGCGAAGGCGCTGGCGATTCTGCAGTCGATCTGGCGGCTGGTCGCGGCGCGCAACCTGATTTACGACGGGCGCTTCATCATCGGCGGCAAGGGGCGGCGCAACCCGGAGAACGCTGACCGGGTGGCGATGCTGGCCATGGAAGCGACCCGCACCGTCCTTACCAGCGAACCCCAACTGACGCTCCGCTTCTACCAGGGCCAGAACCCGGCTCTTTACGAAAAGGCGCTTACAGTCATCGGCGAAGGCCGGACCTACCCCCTCCTCTATAACGATGACGTAAATGTGCCGGCCGTGGCCAACGCTTTTTCCGTCACGCTCGAAGAAGCCGAGCACTACATGCCGTTCAGCTGCGGCGAATATGTGCTCGACCACTGCTCCTACGGCTCGCCCAATGGCATCATCAACCTGACGCAGGCCCTGATTGCGGCCCTGCATGGCGGCCGGGACGGGCTGACGGGCCGCCTGATCGGCCTGGAGACCGGGCCGGCGGAGTCGCTCGACACGTTTGAGAAGGTCTGGACAGCCTACGCCCGGCAGGTGGAGTACTACCTGGACATCCTGGCGGACTTCCAGTCGCTCGAGCACCGCATCGTCGGGCAGGAGGCGCCGTTCCTGCTCACCTCCATGCTCTACGATGACTGCATCGCGCGCGGCAAGGGCGTTTTCGGCGGCGGCGTGCGCTACTTCGGTGGCACGATGGAGTCGTATGGGCAGACCAACGCCGCGGACAGCCTGACGGCCATCCAAGAAGTCGTCTTTGAGAAGAAGCTGCTCACCCTGCCTGAACTGGTCAAGATGCTCGATGCCGACTTCGCGGGCTACGAACAGCAGCGCAAGTGGCTGCTGAACGCTCCCAAGTACGGCAACGACAACGATGTCGCCGACGCCATGGCGGTCCGGGTGCATGAGCACGTCTGCAACTACACCCGCTACCAGCGGGAGCGGACCGACCTGCATTCCTATCTGGTCGTGCTGATCAATAACCAGGTCAACACAATCTGGGGCCGGCTGACGGGCGCCTCGCCCGACGGCCGCAAGGCCCGGACGTACCTGGCCAATGCCAACAACCCCGCCCCGGGCATGGACCGCAAGGGCCTCACCGCGCTGCTCAACTCACTGGTCAAGCTGGATCCGGCGATCCATGCCGGCGCCGTGCAGAACATGAAGTTCAGCAAGGAGCTCTTCACCACCGGGCGCAAGCAGACCGAGGCGCTGCTGGACACCTACTGGGAGAAAGGCAGCCAGGCGATGATCACGGTGGTCAGCAAAGGCGACCTGGAAGCCGCCATGCAGGAGCCGGAGAAGTACACACACATTTTTGTGCGGGTGGGCGGCTTCAGTGCGCGGTTCGTGGACCTGCGGCGGGAGACGCAGCTGGAAGTGCTGAACCGAACGCTGTACTAGTCTAGTGCGGCGCCGCGCAGCGGCGAGGCCGCACGGAACCCGTAAATGGCGCATCAGCGCCGAGAAGGGGCGGGAGGCCGGTTGATGAGAACGGGGATCGTCTTCGACATCCAGCGTTTCGCCCTGCATGACGGGCCGGGCATCCGAACGACGGTCTTCCTCAAGGGCTGCCCGCTCCGTTGCCTCTGGTGCCATAACCCGGAGTCCCAACAGAGCCGGATCCAGTACTCATTTTCCTACGACAAGTGCGGTCCGTGCCAGGAGTCCGGCCACGCCTGCCTGCAGGGGGTACGGCTGGAGGCCGGGGCGATCGTCCACGACCGAGCGCTCATTACCCCGGCGGCCTTCGACCTGTGCCCCGCCGACGCCATTACCACCGTGGGCCGGGAGATGAGCGTGGCGGAGATCATGGCGGAAGTGGAGCGGGACCGGGCCTACTACGCCAGGTCCGGCGGGGGGCTGACCATTTCGGGCGGCGAGCCGATGCAGCAGTTCGACTTCTGCCTGGCCCTGGCGCAGGCTGCCAAAGCCGCCGGATTGCACGTCTGCCTCGACACGTCCGGACATGCGCCCCGGGAGCGGTTTGCCGTCATCCTGCCCTACGTGGACCTGTTCCTTTACGACTATAAGGAGACGGACCCCGACCGGCACCGGGAGTTTACTAAGGTGGCGCCGGACTTGATTGCAGCCAATCTCGAACTGCTCTGCAGCCGGGGCGCCGCCGTCCGGCTCCGCTGCCCGCTGGTGCCCGGCCTGAATGACACGCCGGCGCACATGCAGGGCATCGCGGCACTGGCCGCCCGCTACCCCGGGCTCGAGGCGGTCGAGATCATGGCCTATCACGACATGGGCAATCACAAGGCAGAGCGGGTCGGGCAGAAGGCGCCCCTGGCCGGGCTGAAAACCGTCACTGACGATGTGAAAAAGTCCTGGCTCCGTGAGCTGCACGCCCTGGGCTGTACGGGCGCCCGCCTGGGATAGCAGGTTCATCCACCTCCCCCACCGGCATACGGTGGAGCGGAGGTGGTTTTTTTGTCTGCTCCCAGCCGCGATGTCCTGCTCCGTGCCCTGAGATGGCTGCAGAGTGAGGTGGAGCCTGTTGTTGGTGATCATCTACCTCCGGGTGTCGACGGAAGAGCAGGCGAAGAAAGGCTTCAGTCTGCCGGACCAGCGCGACGCGTGCCGGGCACGGGCCGCGGCGATTGCCCGCGAGACTGATGCCGATGTGCAGATGGAGGAGTTTGTCGACACCTTCGGCGGCGACGTGCTGGAGCGCCCGGTTCTCGAGCAGATGCGCTCCTTCGTCCGGGCGCACCGGCCGGACTGGTTCATCTGTATGGACCCGGACCGCTTCTCCCGCAGCCTGACCGCCCAGCTGCTGATTACGGATGAGATCGAGCGGGCGGGGACCCGGCTCGCCTTCGTGCAGCACAACTACGAAAAGACGGCGGAGGGGCGCCTCTTCTACCAACTGCGCGGCGCCGTCGCCGAGTTTGAAAAGGCGAAGATTCTGGAGCGCACGGCCCGCGGCAAGCGCCGCAAGCTCAGGGAAGGCAGGCGATCCAACGGGGCGGCGCCCTACGGCTACCGGCACAACGCCGCCTCGGACGAACTGGAGGTCTACGAGCCGGAGGCCCAGTGGGTTCGCCTCATCTTCCAATGGGTAGCTGACGAGCACCTGACCTACTACCAGATTGTGCGCCGCCTGCGGGAACTGGGGGTCGCCACGAAGCGGGGCGGCACCTGGCGGGAAGCAACCGTGGCCTACATGCTGAAGAACACGACGTACGTCGGGCAGATGGTCTGCAACCGGTTTGATTCGGTGGGCCAGAGTGCCTACCGCCGCCTCCCCCGGGAGAAACGGGTGGCAATGACGCACCGGGAGCGGCCGGCAACTGACTGGCTAGTCGCCCCAGTCCCGGCGATTATCGACCAGAACACCTTTGATCTGGTGCAGCGTCTACTCGGGACGTACGTCCGCCGGGGCGGGCCGCGGGGCGGCCACCTGCTCAGCATGCTGCTGAAGTGCGGGCGCTGCGGGGCCGGCATGGCTTACAACCGCAGACGCGGTGCCTACGTTCGCTGCAACCGGCGGTTTGCGGACCTCCGCAACTACGCGAGCGCGACCCGCTGCACCATGCCAACGCTTTGCGTCGACAGGATCGAAAAAGGCGTTTGGGAGACCGTGTGCGGGTGGCTCCTGGATCCGGACCTCCACAGGGAGACTCACCGTCACGCCCTGAAGCTCGACCGGCCTGCAACGGAAATCCCCGCCCTTGAGCAGCAGTTGGCGGAAAAGCAAGCCGAACAGGCTCTGATCATCCGAAAGCAGATGAAGCGGCTGCTGACAGAGAAGACGGCAGACGCCATGCTGAGGGCAGCGGCGGAACAGATCAGCCATTTGCAGTCGCGGCTGGCTGGTCTGCGCAAGCGGGCCGGCCGGGGGGCGGTCCCGCCCCGGGGCGCGCCAGCCGGCCCCGCAACCACCGCCGAGCGGCTCGCGCGCCTGGACCACGCGCAAAGGGTCCACCTGATCAGACAGATCATCCGGGCAGTCACCGTCCACGAAGACGGAACGTGGACAGTCACCGCCTACTAAATGCTCAAGAGCGTTTTGAATTTGGTAGACACAATGGACAAGCCCCGTGCAACGACGAAGCCGCCACAGAGGGCGGCTTCGTTTTTCGGTTCACTTGGGCGTCGGTCCAGCACCTACTGTACTAAAGTGCGATTCATCTAGCCGGCCCAGCAGGCAGTACCACCCCGTCCCTTTCGGCCGACGCCGCCACCTCTTCGGCCAGATCGTGAGCGCTTTGGAAAGCCTGTCCCGATCCATGTGGCGGAGTTCTTTTCCCGGAATTCTTTGTGTGAGCGGGGTCGGCCAATTCCCCCATAGAGAGGGCTCTGGAATCTCCGTACCTCCACAGGGTGTGTGCCTCGGACTCATAGCCACCCTCCTGCAACAACCCAGTCTCCAAGAAGCGTTCACTCACATGTCCCTACCGTTGACGCAGGTGTTTTGTTTCTGAACAGGGACTTTCGTCCTGGGTTTTCTCTGGGACAAAAGTCCCTGAGCGTGCACCAATATAGTCAGCAAATAGTGATAAAAAATATTAGCAAGAATTAAACAACCTTAACAGTAGTCGAGATAGTTCTAAATAGACTATCATTTGGAGGATGAAACAATTTCGTGGGCGAAAAATACCGCACACGGAGGAGCTTGCATGAGCGAATGTTGGAAAGAACAAAGCCGGGAGATCGAACCGGAGCAAATCGACCCTGTCGCCCCTCCCTGCGAAGTCGAACTGGAGCTAACTCGCGCCTGCAACCTTCGGTGTCCCCACTGTTGGGCCGCGGGCGGCCAACCGGCAGCCAGCGAGCTGTCCACAGATGCGTGGCTGCGCATCATTCGTGAGTTGGGCGACATGGGGGTCATGTCCGTCGTACTCAGCGGCGGAGAGCCGTTCATGCGGCGAGACCTGCTGCAGCTGGCCCGGGGGTCCACAGAGGCAGGCCTTTCCACGGTTATCTCCTGTACGGGCTGGCATGTGACCGACCAGGTAGCGCAGGAACTGGCGGCACTCGGGGGAATTGGCGTCAGCATCAGTCTCGACGGGCCCCGTGAACTGCACGACCGCTTCCGCCAGGTTCCCGGCGCCTTCGACCACGCCATCAGCGCGATTCGGGTCCTGTCGCGTGCGGGGATCTCCGTCGGTGCGACGTTCATGGTTACGGAACTTTCGGCTGGGAATTTCCGAGAAACGGCGGCGCTGGCCGCCGAGGCGGGCGCCCGGGTGATGAGCGTGGGGCAGTGTGGAACCTTCGGGCGGTCGTCTCTGGAGCTGGCGCTGTCCTGGGACCGCTGGCAGGAATTCATCTGTACCGTCACTGACCAGGCAAAAGCCGGCGAACTGCCACTGCCGGTCCGGGGGGTGTGGACCGGGGGATGGCAACTCTATCTGCCCTTAGAGGACCGGCTGGCAGACGCCTTCTCGCCTTCCGTCTGGCGCAAGCCTCCCGAGGTGACCCCCGATTGCGGCATGTGCGCTGCCGGCAGCCTGGCCTGCGGCATTGATCCCGAGGGATACCTCTACCCCTGTGCCACTATGAGTTCGTACCCGCGGCTTCGGTGCGGTTCGGTGGCGGACGAAGGCTTTTCGGCCGTATGGCAGCGGTCCCGACTGCTGCACCACGTGCGCTCACTAGACTACCGAGAGCTGCACCCCTGCGCCGGATGCTCGGTGGGAACTCTCTGCCACGCCGGCTGCATTGCCTGCACCTTTGGATTGACCGGTCAACTCCACCGCCCCGATCCACGTTGCCCGCGTGTGGCCGGTGAAGGGGCCGCAACTGCCGATCTAGCTGCGCCCCAGATCCCTTCCGGCGAGCCCTATTTGCTGCCCCTGACAGCCCTGGCACGGGAGACCGTGGAAGGCCAGGGCAGCGACTACCTGGAGATTCTGGGCGCCGGCCGCCGGTTTCTGCGGTACCCGCGCACGGTGGTCGCTGTGGCTCCGGGTGGAGTGTATGTCTACCTGAACCGGTCAGCCCTTAGCATGCTGCGGGAAGTGGCGCTGGCTGAGACGCAGGGGGCGGCGGTGCATGCCATCGCCCAACGCTTTCAGATCAGTGAAGAGCGGGCCCGCACCGACCTGGCCTGGCTGCTGAATGAACTGGCGCACAACGGGTTCTTGCCGCTTCCAGCGGTTGGCCGTTTCCTAAACGAGTAGCCACTACGTATTCACCCTTGCGGGATTGCCCGCAAGTCATGCACCGGTGCGCCTGTATTCAGAAAGGAGGTGACCCAAGGTGAAGGAGCAACCCGTTCAGGAGGTCAAGAAGCCGCAGCTTCCGCCTTACGTGAAGCCTGCCGTTTCCGAGTATGAGCCCCCGACCGTGGCCTTCACGTCCATGTGGGACAAGAGCGTCATCACCTGAGTAGCTTGAAGCCGGACCGGTCGGTCCCGCACTGGGTTTCCCGGAGCGGGACCGTCGGTCCCACTAAGGGGGGGTACCAATGCACCAGTCCGATCTGCCACAGATCACCCCGGTCGGTCCGGCGGTGGAGGTAGAAGTGCTCGTGACCCGAGCCTGTAACCTCAAGTGCCCGCACTGCTGCGCGGCCGCGGGGTCAGCTCAGGCCCATGAGCTACCCTTGGCGGACTGGGTACGGATCCTTCACGAGCTCGCAGATGCCGGGGTGCTGACCGTAACCCTGACGGGCGGCGAGCCGTTCCTTCGAGACGATATCGTGGAGATGGCCTCGGTGGCGGTCCAAGCGGGCATGAATGTGGCCATTGACTCCAATGGCTGGTATGTGACTCCGCAGGTAGCGGAGGCACTTTCGGCTCTGGGAAATGTGAGTGTCAGCATCAGCGTGGACGGCCCGGAGGAGTACCACGACCGATTCCGGGGCGTCCCCGGCTCCTTTGCCCGGGCGGTTCAGGCTGTTCGCTTGTTTTCGCACGCCGGGGTATCGGTGGGCGTGAACTTCATGGTGACCGACCGGTCGATGGACTTTTTCCTCGACACGGCCCGGCTGGCGGCTGATGCCGGTGCGAAGTCGATCAGCGTGGGCCAGTGTGGTACGCTGGGCCGCTCCGACCAGGGACTGGTCGTTACGTGGAAGCACTGGCAAGAGTTCGTCACCCGCCTGTCCGACCGGGCACGGTGCGGGGAACTGCCGCTTCCAATTCGCGGGCTGTGGACGGGAGGATGGCAGTTATACCTTCCACTGCGGCACCGGCTGGCAGACGCGTTCGCCCGCGACGTCTGGGCCAAGCCGCCTGAGGTAACCCCGGACTGCGGAACCTGCCCGCTGGCCGTTTATACCTGCGCAATAGGGCCCGAGGGGGAGATGTACCCCTGCGATACACTGACCTCGTACCCCGAGATGATCTGCGGCTCGGTGGCCAGGGAGGGGTTCACGGCTGTGTGGCAGCGCTCACGCGTTCTGCACCACATCCGCTCCCTGCAATACCGGACCATGGAACCCTGTGCCACTTGCGACATCGGCGAACTGTGTCACGGTGGCTGCCGGGGATGTACATACGGATTTACCCGCTCCCTTTCAGTGCCCGACCCGCGTTGCCCCCGCGTGGCGGCGCATGCACGGCTTGAGCTGGGTGGTGCGGCGCTTCACGACACCTTGCCGGCCGGGGCGCCGTACCTTTACCCCGAGTCTGCCATGGCCGACGCGGACCCGGGCCGATTTGGGACGGAGTCCCTGACCCTGTTTGGCGTTCGCTGCCGCTTCAGTAAGCACCCCCGGAGCGTGATTGCCAAGAGCGTGACCCCGGGCGTTTCCTATGTGTACCTGAACTACTCTGCTCTGAGTATGCTTCGGAACGTGGCCGAATCTGCTGCCTGCACGCAAGCGGTTGGTGCCATTGCCCGGAGCTTTGGTATCAGTGCCGGGCGGGCCACCGCTGACCTGACCGCCCTGCTGACCCAGCTTGGCGACGGAGGTTTCCTGCCCCGGGAATCGGTGGCGGAGTACCTGAGCGGGAGTCTGCGACCGCGGGAAGAAGATGAGCTGCCGCTATTTGTCAGTCGTGCGCTTTCAGACGACAGGCATCTGGTGCTGGGAACGCGGGCAGGAATCGTCAGGGCCATGAACGCGACAGCTGTACAGGTACTGGACTGTATCGCGAGCGGACTGGATCTGTCTGAAACGGTTCAGCGCATCGCCCTGGCCCACGGCGCAGACCCTGCCATCGTGCGTGAAGATGTACAGGCCTTTTGGGCCACCGCACATGAATTCCTGGAAATGTAGCAAGAAAGAAGGGGCAGTATGGCGGACACACACGGCATTTGGGCACGTTTTTCGGACCGAGAATTCATGTGGCCGGCAGATAGCACCCCGATGACGGATCTCCAGCGCGTGTTTTGGGATACGACCCACGTGAACTTCCGGGTTGTAGACACAGACTTGCTCCTTGACTATGTCGGGCGCTACCTGGCCCAGCTGCCGCCTTCGCCGGCGATTGTGGATGCCGGCGGCGGATGGGGCCGGGTTGCCATTCCCCTCGCCACGGAAGGGTACAACGTGGATCTGGTGGACACTTCCGAAGGGTATATGGCGGAGGGCCGGGGCATTGCGCAAGAGTTTGGGGTCGCAGACCGCATTCGCTGGGTGGGTTGCGACTTGCGGGAGTATCAGGCCGCAACTCCGCCGAACATGATGTTGTACTGTGAGTCGATGGAGTACGCGCCCACCCTTGCCGAGAAAACGGCTCTGACGCAGCGGCTCTACCGGCAACTTGCCCCCGGCGGGCTCATGATCATTACGGCGGTGGACCGGCTGGCCATGGCCAACTTCATGATCCGGCGGCTTCTGTTCTGGGAGGAGATTCCCGGCATGATTGAGCGGGGCGAATTCATCGACCTGAAGGGCTATCTCTTCTATCCGCCTACGGCCTCGGAGTTTGATCAGATTATCGGTTCGTTGGAGGGCGAAGTGCTGGACCGGCGCACATACCTTCACACCGATTCTCTGCTCCTGATGCTGGGCGGCGTAGTGCAGAGCAGTTACCATTCCCACCCCGACCTGGCGCGCCGGTTCTTTGAAGTCAACCGCAAGTTGATGGATGATCCCCAGAATAGCCAGCGCGGATTCTTCCACGTGGCCTGCGTGCGGAGGCCCTGAACCAGTGGTCCGGCGGCTGTACATTCAGGGGCGACGGCTCTTGCTGGTGGATGAACAAGACGGGTCCTGGGTGTTTTGTGGCCAGCTACAGGCCTTCCTAAGCCGTTCGGCGGTAGAGTTGCTGGAACATATGGCGGCGGGAGATTTGTCCCCTGAAGCCGCGGGCGGCGACGGCGCCGCCGCTCTGGTTCGGCTGCTGCAGGCGCTTCCCGGGATGCCGGAGGAAAGGCCGGTTCCTGCCGAGGTTGACGTGGCTGTGATCGGCGCCGGCCCGGCCGGGCTGATGGCCGGGGCGACAGCGGCCAGCCACCTGGGAGTGAAAGGGGCGGGCGTGGCCGTTCTGGACCCTGGCCCGGGCGGGGCGCTCACCCTGGTCGACTCGATTACCGTGGGCTTTACCCCGGGCATGGCTTTTCGGACCGCACCGCTGGTCTCCCGGCTGGTTCACGGACTTCAGGCCACGGGTGCCCACCTTGTGCACCAGCGAGTTCGCACCGTCAGCGGCAGGGCCGGGGACTTTTCCCTGGAGCTCGGTGATGGCCGGATCATGGGCGCCAGGGTGATCGTACTGGCCGTGGGCATGACCGGCCCCCTCTACCGTGCCTGCTTCACGTATCAGAACGCTCGTGACAACATGCGATCGCCTGATGCGTTTGTGCGCACCGCCCCGGGCCACCGGGTCGTTCTGATCGGTGACCACCGGATCCATGAGCAGGCGGCGGACTTGCATGGCGCCACGGGGGCCGACATTCACCCGCTGGACGTGGTGTCCACCGGGGAGGAAACCTGGGCGCCCGTGCCGGTGCAGCGCCGGTTGACGGCGCTCCTCGGGCCCGGCCTGAAGCGGGTGGAGGGCGATCTGTTCCTGTTTGATCGCAGCTACTTTGGCCCACGCCTTCCGGCTGGTCTGGTGACTGAAACGGCGACGCAAGGGGCCGTCTCCGGGGTATTTCCCTGCGGCGATTGCACTGCTGACCTTCTGGGATTCTGCCAGGCGCTGGCAACCGGGCAGTGGGCGGGGTTCGCCTCGGCCGCCTTCTGCAACCCCGCGGCACAGGGGCTGAAGTGGGCCAGGCTTCCGCTGGCGGTGCTCCAGTCAGGGGGTGACAGCCGTGGCTGAACCGTTGGATGTTACCCTGATGCACCCGGCGGCTGCGCGCAACCGTTCCATGTATCTGTTCATGCCCGCCGGCCTGTTTTCCATTGCAGCCGCGGTGGAACACGCGGGCGCCCGGGCAGCGCTTGTTAACGAGGGGCTGGAGATCGCCCTTGACCCCGCCTATCAGGCCGCTGCCGACCCGCTCGTTGCCAGCGCAGATCTCGTGGGGGTCAGCCTTCACTGGCATGAACATGCCTATGGCGCCGTCACCGCCGTCCGGGCGGTCAGGGAGGCCAACCCCGAGGCGGTTTTGGTCATGGGCGGGCTGACAGCGTCCGTCTTCGCTTCGGAACTGGCCTCGGCCGTTCCGGAAGTGGACGCTGTCCTGGTCGGAGAGGCCGAAGAGGCCATGGCGGCGCTGGTGCACCACCTCGCGCCCATTCCCCGCAGCCGGCGGCGGCAGGCGGTTGCATCACTCGTAGGGCGGGACCGGGTGGTCGCGCCGTGTAGGCTAGTGCTGCAGCCGGGGGCCCTGGGGTCGCCACTGGTCAGCGCCACATTGCCGCGACTCGCGCACCACACCGAATACCTGAAGTGCGATATTCACACCTTTGTGCCAGAGAGATTCTGGCGGTCTTTCTGGGTCAAGACGGGCGTGGGCTGTCCGTATGCCTGCTCCTTCTGCGGCGGTGGCCGGAAGGCCCTGCAGGCGGCGGGCTTTGCCGGGCGCGTGCAGTTCCGGCCTGCTGCGGAACTGGCTACTGACATTGCGGCACTAGCGGAGGCCGGTGTGCATCAAGTCAACCTGACTCAGGACTTAACGCTGGCCCCGGTCGGGTACATGCAGGAACTGCGGTCCAGTCTCCGGGCACGGCGGGTTCGCGTCGGCGCATATATGGAGGCCTGGCAGTGCCCGAACCCGCACTGGTTAGAAACGTTCGCCGACACGTTTGACATTGGCTTCTCCTGTATCGCTTTGTCGCCGACGTCAGGAGATGAGTCCGTCCGCCGGCGGAACGGCAAGCACTTTTCCGACGCTGCGCTGCTGGAGACAGCGGCCGCACTGGGCAGCCTGGGGATTCGGTGGGAGGCTTTCTTCACCGCCGGGTTGCCTTTTGCCACCGACGCGTCTTTTGAACGGACCGTAGCACTGGCGGAGCGCCTCATGAACGGGTACTCCCCGACCGTGGTCACCTTTAGCGGAATCACCCTAGATCCGATGGCCCCCATGGCTGGCGACCCGGAGAAATATGACGTGACCGCCGGGCTCAGGACGTTCGCTGACTACTACCAGCGGGCTGAGGCCAGGTCCCGGGGCGAACCGTACGCCCGCATGGGCTACGAAACACGCGGCGCAGACCCGGACACCGTAAGACGCCAGGAAGCGAGATGGGCGGCAGGTCCGGGGCGGGTCCCGATATGGCAGAACGGATTGCTGGGGCTTACGCCACACCTGGCGGTGCTGAGGACGGGGGGAGATTGGACATGATCACCTGGCAGTGGACCCTTCCTCCACTGTCCCGGTTTCGTGCCCCTCACCTGGCTGTCCCCGGCGTCTTCCATCGATTGGACGGCGCCCTGGCCGAAACATGGCTGACCTTAACCGGCTCCGACGGGCAGTGCGTGGGCTTCTGCCTGCTCCTGCGCGAGCGCGATGCGGAAGGACGACGGTGGCTCCGGTTGGAAGGAGCCGAGGTATTCCCGCCGGAAGAGGAGGCGGCAGCCCATGCCATGCTGGACTTGGCCCGCAAGATAGCCGCCCGTGAGAGTCTGGCCGGCGTTCGCCTGCTCCACGCAAACCCGTTGGCCGATGGGTTGTACCCCTCATCCGACACCTGGTTTGGCGCCGGGACGGCGGGGTGCCATTTGGTTCCCAACCTTGAGGACGCCGGCGCCGCCTGGAGCGAGAAGGAGGTCCTTTTAAGGCTTCCACTCCGGCACCGAACGGACCGCCATGTCGACGGAGCGCTTCATAAGGACGAGCCGCCGGCATGCGCCGGCACGGGGGCGCCCGCCGGAGAGCGGCACCTATTGGGACTGAGCGTAGCCTGGCGCCTTACCCGGGGAGATGCTCGGGCGTTTGCGTTGGCCTGCCCCAACCTGGGGCCCGAGGTGCTGGCCACAGGCAGCCTGCCTCGCTCGGCGCCGTTTGCCGGTCGGCCGGCCCTGCTCTGGAATCTGCAGGCGCAGTCCTTTTCACCCTTGGAACTTGCAGGCTTCGTGCTGGACGTGGCAAGCAGCCTGGCATCAGCGGGCCCCTCTGGCCTATATGTACACTGGCCGGTAGACGGAGCGCTGCCGCTCCTGCTGGAAGCCGGAGCAGAAATCGCAAGCAGGATTTCCGAATGGCGGCTACCGAGGGAGACGCCTGACCGATCGACAGGGGGGGAAAGAGCGTGACCGATCTCATTTTGGTATCGCCCAAGCTTTCCAAGTACCGACCCTCATGGGTTGCTCCGCCCCTGGGCCTACTTTCCATCGCCGGCGTGCTCCGGCATGCAGGTTATTCTGTAGAGGTCATTGACCTGAACCTGCCGGAAGTCGGGACGGACACCATCATCGCTGCAAGTGGTCCCGGAACGGTCATTGGCATCTCCTCGTTTACGCCAAACTTCTCTGCCGCGCTGGAGACTGCTGTCGCCGTGAAACGGGGCGTTTCCGGGGTCGTCATCATCGTCGGGGGCTACCATGTTACGTTCTGCTATGCAGAAGCGTTGACCCCGGGCTCCCCCTTTGACGCCGCCGTACTCGGGGCCGGAGAAGACCCGACCCTCCGGATCGTCGAGAGCGTGAAAACCGGCAAATCGCTTGACGGCATTCCCGGCGTAGCCTTCCGGCGCAATGGCGCCATTGAGATCACTCTGCCGGAGCCGCCGACCCCGCACCCGGGGGTCTATCCTGCACGGGATCTGGTGGATCTGCCGACCTACCTCAGGATGGGGTCTGGCTTTGCCGGATCCGTGCAATTCAGCCGCGGCTGCACCCACAACTGCTATTTTTGCCAGGTACCCAAAATGGAGGGGCGCTGGGTGCCCCGGGAACCGCAGGATGTGGCGGCTGAAGTGCGGGAATTTGTGCAGAGCACCGGCCTGACCAACCTGACCTTTGTGGACAACCATCTGACGGGCGACAAGGAACTGGTGCGGGAGCTTTGCTGGCTGCTGAAGGAGATTCCCGGCCTCCATTGGTCGTGCGACGCCCGCATCGATGCGGTGGATGAGGGGCTCCTGGCGCTCATGTATGAGGCGGGCTGCCGTGGCCTTTTCATCGGGCTCGAATCCGGCAACAGTGCTTCGCTCGAACGCATTGGCAAGCCGCCGGACCGGGAGTTTGTTCGGCGTCAGGTAGCCACGATTCGCCGGGTGGGTCTCCAGGCCAACGGTTCCTTCATTGTTGGGTTCCCATGGGAGACGGAGGCTGACATTCGCCAGACCATCAGCTTTGCGGCCGATCTACCGCTCTCGTGGCGGGAATTCTCCTTCGCCACACCGCTGCCAGGGTCCCGGTTGGAACGCGACCTGAGCCGCTGGGGGGCAGAGATTGCCGACTCGGACTACCGCCATTGGGACGGGCAGCACGCCGTCATGCGGCTTCCAAATCTTTCACGCCGCCGTCTGGCCGAACTCTACCTGGAAGCCATCGCGACGGTCTGCGACAAGCCAGCCCCCGATTCAGGTAAGGTGGTGACTGCGCATGATTGAGATCCGCGGGCTGATCAAGATCTATCCGGGCAAGGAACGGTACATGCGGGCCCTGGACGACGTGTCCCTGACGGTTGCTCCCGGAGAGTGTTTTGGCCTCCTCGGGCTGAACGGCGCCGGCAAGACGACCATGCTCAAGGTGCTGGCGACCCTGATGCTGCCCGACGGCGGTGCCGTCACCGTCAACGGGTTTGATGTGGTCCGGCAGTCGCACCAGGTTCGCTCTTGCCTGGGATTTTGCAGCACCGAGGCGGACGGGCTGTACCTGCGACTGTCGGGGGAAGACAATCTGCGCTTCTTTGCAACCCTGCACCATGTGCCGGAATCCGTCATTCGCCGGCGGAGCGAGGCGCTCTTGCAGTTTTTCGATCTGTGGGAGGCGCGCAGGAAGCTGGCGAAAGACTATTCCACCGGCATGAAGAGCAAGCTGAAGATCGCCCGGGCGCTGATCCACAACCCGCCCATTCTCCTCCTGGACGAGCCCACCAGCGGTCTGGACTACGCGTCCGCACTCCAGCTGTATGAACTGCTGCAGATCCTCAATAAAGAGCATGGCAAGACGATCCTGTATACCAGCCACCACCTCAAGGAGGTGGAAGAATTGTGCCAGAGGGTAGGCATCATCCACCAGGGGCGGATTACCGCCTGCGGAACGGTCGACCACCTGAAGCGCACGCTGCCGCATCCGCACATTGTGGAAGTAAAGCTTCGGTCAAGGGCCCCGGAAGTGATAAACCAGGTACTTGCTGGCAGGGGCGTCCAGGCGATTCTGGAGGAGAGCGAAGAGGTTACGGTGGCGGGTCCCCTGACGGTTCTGCGCCTGCAGGTTGCCGACCCCCACCAGGCCGTGGATTCGCTGGCCAGGGTGCTGGTGCCGTCAGCCCACTTGGCGGGGCTCACCATTTTGGAGCCGGGCCTGGAGGATGTGTTTATTGCGCAGACAAAAGCGGCGGGTGAAGTCATATGACGGGTGCCAGATCCGACATCCGGCTGCTGGTCAGCCAGATCACAGGGGATGGGCGACCCGCAGCCAGGCCCGCGGTGTGGGCGGTGGCGGCCCAGTTCTTCTATAAAGAACTCCAGGTGTGGCTCGGATACGGGTCGCTTGTGTTGCTCAACTTTCTGGAGATCGGGCTACTGATCGGAACCTACTACTTCCTGGGCGCCCTGGTGCCTCGGGGCCGGATGGCCGAGTATGGAACCGACTACTTTTCCTTTGTCTTGGTCGGCCTGGCGTTCCAACATTTCATTTACGAGATCTTCTTCGCAACGGATGAGAACACGCGACGCGAACAGGCCTGGGGGACTGTGGAGGCGGTGCTCGTAACCCCCACGAGCGCCTGGAAGTATGGCATAGGCAACTACACGTGCTACTACTTCTATACCTGGCTTTACGTCCTGCTGGTTCTGGGGTTGGGCAACTGGCTGCTGGGCGGGCATGTGGTCATCACCCCGGGCACAATATGGGCCATGATTGTGATCTCCGGCCTGCTGGTTACTTCTCATGTGGGGCTGGGGCTCGCGGCCATGGGCATGATTCTCGTGAACAAGGCTGCCAACCCGGCTGCCACACTGTTTGATTGGGCCGAGCGCCTGTTTTGCGGTGTGTTTTTTCCCGTGTCCGTGTTGCCTGCCCCGCTTCAGGCGCTCTCGCAGTTTCTGCCGCTTACCTATGCCCTGCGGGCCTTACGGAACGTACTGCTGGCGGGCGAGGGACTGACATCGCCCGTGGTGGTGAAGGACCTCCTGTGGCTGGTGCTGTTCACGGCGATCCTGATGCCCGTGGGTATGGCTGTTTTGGCCTGGGGGTACCGGAGGGCGCGCACGCTCGGTACCCTGGGACAGTATTAGCATGGCCGCCCGGCATGGAGCCACGGGGCTCGGCGCGCAGTTGGCCGAAGAGATGAGGGCCTTCAGCCAGTTGGCCTGCCAGTCGGACTATGCGGACCTCTTTGCGGAAAGGCGCCGGGAGAAGCTTCTGGAGTATACTGACGGACGGATCATTCATCAGGCGGTGGCTTTTGACGAAGGAATCGGCGTGCGATGGCTTTCAGAGGGTCGGTGCCGCTCCGGTCACGTGGCCGGTCTGACGCCGGCTTCTGTACGGGCCGCCATGGCGGCGGCAGCAGGGACAGAGGAAGGGCTGGTGCGCTCTCCTGCGGATGAGACCGCGCCCAAAATGGCGGCAGACTGGCAGACTCATGCCTTGGAAGGGGTCTCTGCCGCATGGACCGAAGTGCGCCGGGCCTCAGACAGGGTGCGGCGGTTTTCCCTGGAAGTCCGGGAGGTGCACCAGCAGGTATGGATGGTGCAGCGCGGTGGGCCCATCGTGGCGGACCGGCGGCGCTATAGTATCGCCTTAGTGACCGTAACTGCCTCGTTCGCGGGGCGCACCCATGTGTTGACGCACACGGAGGCAGTTCCGGCCCCGCTCTCAGGTTTGTTACGGCGGCTGGCAGCCATTGCGGCTGACGTAGCCGGCGGCGCTGCGGCCATGTGCGCTACGACTGCAAGGCCGGAACCAACCTTGCCCGCTGTCTTCTCCGGGAGTGCAGCCGGTTTTTTGATCCACGAAGTGTGCGGCCACCCGCTAGAAGGCGACCTGACCGCACGGGGCGTCGGACCGTTTGCAGGGCAGGCCGGCAAGCGAGTCGCATCGCCCCTGTTGACCATCGATGATCTGCCCCGCGACCCCCGGGGGGTCGGCAGCGGGCACTGGGACGACGAAGGGCTGCCAACCCGGCCGGTCCGTCTGGTGGATCGCGGGGTGTTCGTCCAGCCCTTGTGGGATCAAGTGGGTTCGCGGTGGGCCGGCGCTGAGCCTACCGGCAGCGCCCGGCGCCAGTCTTGGCAGCATATTCCTCTGACCCGAGCGTCCACGACGGTGGTCAGCCCAGGCGACGGCGGTACGACCGATAACCTGCTGGTACGCCTGGACAACGGGCTGTGGGTCAAGCGGGCGAACAGCGGGCTGCTGGACCCGGTTACCGGCCAGTTCCAGCTCCGTGCAGGCGAGGTGTATGCGGTGAGGCATGGCCGAGCAGCCGAACCACTGGGTGGACTACTGCTGGGGGGCGACGCGGCAGATATCCTGGCATCGATCCGGGCGGTTGGGTCTGATCAGGCCGTGACGACACAACTGTGCGGAAAGGGAGATCAGGTGGTTCCGGTTAGCGTGGTAACTCCGTCGCTCCTGCTGGCCCGGGTGGAGGTGAAGGGATGGAGCTGACCAGCCGGGTAGAAGAGATGGACCTGGCCCTCGGCCGGGCACTCCGGTCCGGAGGACGACATTGCGACTTGGTGCGGACCGCAGGTATGGGCCGCGCGGTGCGGACACGAAGCGGGCGGATACTGGGAGATCGCGTGAGTCAATCCGACCAGCTTTGCGTTAGGGTATGGCGGGAGAATGGCATTGGCACGGCATCAGGCCGGGGCGTTTCCGCCCATGGACTGGTGCGGGCAGCCCTGCACGGCGTGTCGCCCCGCCAGTTTCCCATTCGCCCCGCAGACCCCGCCGGGGCCCCGGACCCGGCTCTGAACCCCGACCCCGGCGACCCTCCGGACCCGGTGGAGGCTGCGGCACAGTGCGAGGCACTGGTCACTGCTGCAGGGGGTCGCCTTATCCAGTGCCAGGTCGCGTGGGAGCAGTGGGTCAACGAGGCGGTGGCATCAACGGGCCTGCGGGTCCGTTGGCATCGGCAGGTGATCGAGCTGACCTGCCTGTTCCAAGTCGGGGACTCGCACTCGCATTTCAAAATAAGAGGAACGGCATGGGACAGGCCGGCGATAGCGGCTGCGCTCGGGTGGGCCGCTCACCTGGCCCGGGTACCCGTTCGTGCGGCCAGTGAAGGCAGTGGTCGAAAGCTACCGGTTGTGCTTGCTCCGGAGGCTGCTGCCGCTGTTATGACGGTAGTGGCGGCAGCCCGACGGGCCGATTGGGTTGCCGAAGGCCTGTCGTGCTTGGGCGGGCAGCCGGGAGATGCGATTGCCGGTGCGGCGCTTACGGTTGTGGATGACCCCTCTCTCCCCGGTGCAGGGCGCCGGGCGTTCGACGCGGAGGGTGCAGCCTGCCGCCCCGTGCTGCTCGTGGATCAGGGGCGCCTTGCCGGCTGCCTGTATACGCTTGCCGCCGCAGACGCCTATGGGGCGCCCGGTTCGTGGCGCGGCGGAAACGCCTTCCGGTGGGAGCATGCGGACCTGCCCTATCCGGCCATCAGCACCCTGCGGATCCAGGCGGCCGGAGCTGGTGGCGACATGCTTACCGCGGCCCCGGACGCATGGCTGATCACCGAGTTCCACAGCCTTTCAGCGGAGGCAGCCGCCACCGGACTCGTATCGGCCCGGGTTGCAGCCTACCGCGTTCGCCGTGGCGAAGTGCAATACCAGGCAGCCGCCCCGGCCGTGTCGTTCTCACTGCCTGAATGGTTGCTGGGCGTATGTGGGCAGATTGGGGTGCACGTGCTGTGTGCGGGTGGCGTGTCCGCCCAGTCTCCGCATCTGTTGGTCGAGGGGATGGAACTGACGGGCATTTGATGAAAGCGGCAGGTGACGCCCCGTGCTGGACTCGCGTGTTGAGGCTCGCACCCTGATTACTGGACTGGTGGCCGCACCGGCTGGCGGCGCCCGGGCGAACTGGCTGGCCGTCGCGCAGCAGTTCCTCCGAAAGGAGTTTCGGATCTGGCTGGGCTACGGCTCGCTCATGCTTCTGAACCTGGTGGAGATTGGCCTCCTGGTGGGCACCTACTACTTTCTGGGCGCCCTCATTCCGAACGACGCTGTTGACCTGTACCGCACGGACTTCTTCTCGTTCGTGCTGGTGGGAATTGTCACTCATCAGTTCGCCTACGGCGTTTTCCAGGCCGCCGACTCGGGCACGTATCGCGAGCAGGTGTGGGGTACGCTGGAGTCGGTGTTGGTCTGTCCGCTCAGCCCGTGGCGATACGCCCTGGGCAACTACTTGTGGCAGTTCGTTTACAGCTGTCTGTACACGGTGCTTGCGCTCTGGCTGGGCGTGCTGCTTTTGGGAACGCGGATCGTGCTCACATTTGATTCTGTGCTGGTCACACTGCTCTTTGCTGTGCTTCTGGTGATGGCCCACCTGGGTCTGGGCCTTGCTACCATGGGCATCTTGCTGATCAACAAGGCGGCGAGCCCCCTGGCCACAGTCATCGACTGGACACAGCGGCTGCTGTGCGGCGTCTTCTATCCACTGGCCGTGATACCTTCGTCCCTGCAGCTTGTGGCCAAATTCTTTCCGCTTACCTATGGCCTGGATGCCATTCGCCGAGTATTGCTGGCAGGTGAAGGGCTTACCTCTCCCGAAGTTGGCCGTGACTTGTGTTGGCTGCTAGTCTTTAGCGCCGTATTGCTCCCCGCGGGGGCAGGCGTGCTGATTCACCTGTATTCCAGGGCCAGAAAAGCTGGGACACTGGGCCAGTACTAGCTCACCGTTCGCACCAATCAGGGTATATCGGGGTTATTGGCGCTCACGTTACGCTGGCAGCCCGGGCTCGACCAGTCCCAGGCTTTCGGAGAGGAGGCGCGCTGCATGACTCGAATCACGCTGAAGGAGGCCAGGCGCCTCTTCCTATACAGCCAGGGGCTGTGGCCTCAGCCCGCCCGGCGGTTTCGGACCGTTCTGGAGGCGATAGGGGCGCTCGCGGGCGTGCAGTACGATCCAAATCCCGTGATTAGCCAGAGTCATTACATGGTTTTGTGGAACCGCGTGCCCGGTTTTTGCGAGGCCGATCTGGACCAAGCGGCCTATTCCGAATATACCGTGCTGGAGGGGACTTTCCTTAACAAGAACCTGTTCTATGTGCCTGCCGCCGAGTTTCACGTATACAACCAGGCGACTCGCTCCATCTCCCGGTGGGGACGATCCCGGGCTGAGGTGGAGGAACTGGCGGCCGTTTCCCCGGAGAGCTGGCGGGCGGTTGAACAGGTGGCTGACTGTCTAGGGCGATTCGGCCCGCTCACAAGAAACCAGATTTTTGAACGGCTCGATTGGCAGGAGGGGTACCGGCGGGTAGCGGATCTTGCTCGCGTCGGCACCCCCATTCCCGTTCACGAGTGGATCTGTACGCCCGTGGGGGCACTGCGGTTACTGATGTGGAGCGGGGAGGTTCTAATTGCAGGCAGGATCCCGGGGCGGTTCCGGGAGCCGCTGTTCGCCCTGCGCACCGCGCTCCCTCTGGCTGTGCGCCTGGGCCCGGTGCCCGACGAGCAAGAGGCCCACGCAGAGTTGGTGCGCCGACTGGTCCACGCGTATGGCATTACCCGACCCCGGCACCTGGCCAGGCTTACGGGGTACAAGGTAGCCGAAGTGCAAAGGCTCATGAAGGAGCAAGCCGCTCGCTACGGAGACTTGATCCCGGTAACGGTGCAGGAGACAGGTAGGGAGATCTATTGGGTGGTTGCCTCAGTCCTGGAGGCGGTGCAAACTGCCGCAGCGTCATTTTCCGGGCCGCAGGCATCCTTGCTGACGCCTCTGGACAACGCCGTTCGGGACCGAACGTTCCTGGAGGCGCTCTTCGGGTATACATTTGAGATGGAGTACTTTCAGAAGAAGGGCATGCGGTGGCAGCTGTCCGTCCTGATAGATGACGAATTTCGCGGCTTTGTGGACTGTAAGGCCGACCGACCCCGGGGCCGGCTCCTGGTGCGGGAACTCAGCCCGGCTGATCCAAATTGCGACTGGATTCCGCTCCTACAGCGCAGGCTGATGGAGTTGTGCCATTACCACGGGTGCAGCGAAGTCGTACTCCCTGGTGAGCGCTAATCGAGGATCCCGGACCGCTTGCCGACAGGGTGAATGCAGCCGTAAACCGGGCCTCCACTCGGTCATCAGCAGCCAGATGCAGTGGGGCCGCGGGCCGGTTTCCCGGATCAGCCCCTTGGGAGGTGAGCCGATGCAGGAGATAACTGGTCTGCTCCATGCACGCCTGCCCGCCGACGCACCGCCCCCGGGCGCCTGGGCGTCCCTTCGCACACCGAAAAAGCGCGTTGGGGGCCCCGGAGGAGGTTCTGTAGCCAGACCGGCTGTGGTTCGAGGCGCAATGACCAATGAAAGCGGGACACGGGACAGACACCACCCTCTAAATTGTTAAGAGCGTTTTGAATTTGGGAGACAGAATGGACAAGCCCCGACCCCGTGCTTTACACGCATGGGGTCGGGGGTACTCCTGGATTGAATCATCGCCGAAGGGTTGGGGTTCCGGCACTTGATGACCCTTCCCGGCGTTTGCCGGTAGTGTTGCTTGCCAGTATTCTGAGCGGGGCGGGCTGGGGGATTAGTTCGATGGCAGCACGCCCCATCGCCACCCCGTGTCCTTCTCGAAACGTGCGGGGTTGCGGTCGTCGCAACCCCGGCACAACCATCACAGTTATGGACATGGAGGGATTTGGAATGGATGAGATAAAGGTCACGCTTACGGGAAGCGCAGCGCGCCTGCTCAAACACGTCGAAGGACTGTTCGAGCCCGGGACAACACCCGAGACGATCCTGAAACAAGCACTGATGGCGATGCTGCAGGCACGGGTGGAGAAACTGCGCCAGGCCGGCCACGAAATCCACTGGCTGCAGGCCAAAGGCTTTGGGCTACTATTGGACACCGCCCAGCTAGAACGCGTACAGAAGGAGCGGGACCGGCTTGCCGCCCTTCTCCGGACGGTAGACGTGGAGGATCCCATCACCAATGGCTGGGGAATGTTCAGAGGTAGCAACCTGACCCAAGAACTGCTCGACGAACGCCGGAGGGAGCGGGGGGCAGAATGACCCGAAGTTGGGCGGTCTGGAACCAGGGTTGCCGCATCTCTCCCGCAACGACCGCCTGGACAAGCCCCTTCGGGAAACCGGCGGAGGTTGTTGCCGGGACGCCGGCATAGACCCGGCTGTGGCCTCTAGACTCTGGACCGGCCTACCCGTTGCCCGGATGCGAAAGCGCCAGTCGAACCGTTTGCCAAAGTGAAAAAGACAACCCCAAGCTCCACGCAGGAGGAGCTTGGGGTTGCTTGATTTCTTCCAGCTGGTGTACAACACGCCACCCCGGGTAGGCGGTCCTGAGCGTCGGGTAAGAGTCACACGCCGCCGCAAAAGGGGGCACCGGCCGCCACACGGTATTGCCTTCCGGCTCGACCCCGAAGGACCCCTTCGTTCGATGGTGAGGGTTGTCGGAGTGATTGTCGTGTCAGCCAGTGCACGGCGAACGGCTGCAAATAGGAGGAGAGAAAGCGGTACTGCCAGGCAGAACAGGCGCATGATTCTTTCCACAAGACCGCCTTCAAATGTACAGTCTACTCTTATAGTTATGATATGTAAACCTTCGGCATCCGCGGAATCAGGAAAGGCGGCCCGCCTAGGTCCGCCAGATGTCTGTCAGCGAGGTTCAGCCCAGGCTGAACCAGTTGTCGCTCAGCCCTATTGGGCCGGCGCCCAGCGCCTCATCCCAGAGCACAGCCATCTCCCGCTTCAGCTCCCTGGTGGGCGGCTGATTCTTATCGAGGTCGGCATGGGGAGGCGACTTTTGAGTTCATCGCTACCGCTGCGATCTGGAGATTCACTGGCGGTCCGATGCGCAGATGCTCTCCCTGCGGGATGCTCACAACCGCTGGTACGTTCTCGAGGTGGTGAGACCGCGCGCAGAACTCGAGTGGCAGACGGGGCGCCCGCACCGAAAACGGTGGGGCGCCCTCAATGGAGCCCCGGCCTTTCAGCTAGGGATAGACGGTGCAGATGGTGTTTTCCTGATGAGGAGGTGCAGCCTTAATGGAGCCCCGGCCTTTCAGCCAGGAATAGCAGAATGTCGTCGGCGCGGCACCTGGCCTTTCGGCCGAGGATAACCGCCAATGGACCGAGTACCCGGAGGTGAAGGCGGCACGCTTCAATGGAGCCCCGGCCTTTCAGCTAGGGATAGCTGGGGAACGCGGTGGACTGGACGGTAGAGGCCATTCCGCTTCAATGGAGCCCGGGCCTTTCAGCCAGGGATAGATCAGCCTGAGGGCCCTGGATTTCCTGCAGTGGGACCCCCTTCAATGGAGCCCCGGCCTTTCAGCCAGGGACAGGGCGCCCGCCTGTGCCCCCAGTGCCGCACGGCCTCCAGGGCTCCTTTTCGGGCGGGCACGAAAACGGCATACATCCGGGCCCGCAATATGACAGAAAACCATGGGCAGGAACCCGAAAAACCGCTCCCAGAGCCACTTTCAAGCACCCCCCTGGCCGACGCACACCACATCACCACTCGCATCCCGCCCGAAGCCCCGTGCCGGCGGGCCTGAACAGCCCAGCCCAAAGTGACAGCCAAACCCCAGGGCCACCGGCACTCCCACCGGCCCGGCGAAACTGAGCCGCAAACCATACACAAACCCGCTTGAGGTTCCCTGCCCGGGCCCCCGACCCACCTCGAACGACCGCCACGGCAGCGGCCGGCCCCGGACCACGCACTGTGGCACCTGCTCCACCGCGACCAAATCGGGCAAGGCCGGCTCCACCTGCTACCGCAGTACCCACTCCCGGCGGGCCTGATCCTCCGGCCCGTCCCGCTGCTCCCCCCGCTCGTTGAGCTTGGGCGTACCAACCGTGTACAGCTTGGGAAATCGGGACAAAACCAACGGCGTCACCGACTCCCACTCCGCCGCCGGCGGCATCACTTATTTCCAGCAGCCGCAGCGGCCAGCCAGCCCGGCCAAGGCCGGGGTAGAGCCCCGATAGGCTGAGCAGCGCCGGCAGCGGCTTCGATGGAGCCCCGGCTTTTCAGTCAGGGATCGGGCAGCAGCTGGACGGCTCAAGATGGCTGAGTTGGTGCTTCTATGGAGTTCCGGCCTTTCAGCCAGGAATAGGGCCGTGTGGGCCCCAGACATGCGCTGGAGATCGATGCTTCAATGGAGCCCCGGCTTTCAGCCAGGGATAGTCCACCAGCTTGGACACGATTGCTTCATTGGTAAGCTGCTTCAATAGAGCCCCGGCCTTCCAGCCAGGGATAGAGTGCCACCTTGACGGGACCCTCAAATGCGCTAAACGCCCCCTTCAATAGAGCCCCGGCCTTCCAGCCAGGGATAGCGCTACCAGTGTTTCAAACATTGAACACGGGCCTATGCTTCAATAGAGCCCTGGCCTTCCAGCCAGGGATAGGGCGCCCCCTGTACCCCAAGAGCTGCATGGCTCCCAGGGCCACTTTTCGAGCGGTACGAAAAAGGCACACATCTGCGCCCACAAAATGCCAGAAGAGTAGCGACAGGACGCCGAAGAACCGCTCCCAGAGCCACTTTCGAGCGCCCCCCTGAGCGAAGCACACCACGTCACCGCTCGCACCCCGCCTAACGCCTCGTGCCGGCGGACCTTAGCAACCCCAGCCCAAAGTGACAGCCCAACCCCAGGGCGACGGGCCCTCCTGTCGGCCCCGCGAACCGGAGCCGCAAACCATACACAAACCCGCTTGAGCTACCCTGCCCAGGCCCCCGACCCAACCAAACGACCGCCACGGCAGCGGCCGGCCCCGGACCATGCACTGGGGCACCTGCTCCACTGCCACCAAATCGGGCAAGGCGGGCTCCACCTGCTGCCGGAGCGCCGACTCCGAGTGGGCCTGATCCTCCGGCCCATCCCGCTGCTCCCCCGCTCGTTGAGCTTGGGCGTCCCATCCTTGTGCTGCTTGGAAACCGGGTCAAGACAAACGACATCACCGACTCCCACTCCGCCATCGGCGCCCTCAGGTCGCTGGCGGCATCACTCATTTCCTGCAGCAGCAGCGGCCAGCCCGCCCAGCCGTCGCCGGGGTGGAGCCCGGATAAGTTGAGAAGCGCCGGCAACTCCTCCGCCTCCGGGCCGTCAGGGCATCAGTTCGCGCGCTGCTCCAGCAACCCCTCCCGGTACGACATCCAGGGGCAAAGAAAACGCATGCCACATGCATGGAGAAACCGTCCGTTACGGTTCGATGGAGCCCCGGCCTTTGGGCCAGGGATAGTGACACCCAAGCATCAGGTGGACCCCAAGTTCCGCGTGCTTCAATGGAGCCCCGGCCTATCAGCCAGGGATAGCTTTCTCCTTGGCTCATTGATTTCATGAGTTACATAACGCTTCAATGGAGCCCCGGCCTTTCAGCCAGGGATAGCGATCATGACTGCCCGACGATCTGAAGCCCATTGCGCTTCAATGGAGCCCCGGCCTTTCAGCCAGGGATAGTAAGCTCATCGGTGTTGCCAAGCTCCCGAACGGCGAACTTCGATGGAGCCCCGGCCTTTCAGCGAGGGATAGCCTCCTCATTGAAGCGGCAACGATTGAGACCATCGAAGCGCTTCAATGGAGCCCCGGCCTTTCGGCCAGGGATAGCCCTCCCCAGGGTGTCGCCTTCCGGCCTGAGCATATGCTTCAATGGAGCCCCGGCCTTTAAGCCAGGGATAACTCAAGAAGACCGACCCGCAGGGCTTCGAGGAACTGGGGCTTCAATGGAGCCCGGGCCTTTCAGCAAACGATTGATGCAGACAAACCGTTACGTAGATGCACACAAGTGCTGACTTCAATGGAGCCCCGGCCTTTCTGCCAGGGATAGAACGCCAGTTCTGCATCGAAGCCCTCAAGATTGCGCCCCTTCAATGGAGCCCCGGCCTTTCAGCCAAGGATAGCTACCGGAGGCAGGTCCGGCGTATGGGCCGAGGGCTTGCTTCCACGGAGCCCCGGCCTTCCAGTCAGGGATAGGGCACCCCCCTGTCCCCCGACAGCCGCATGGCCTCCAGGGCTGCTTTTCGCGCGGGTACAAAAGCGGCATACATTCGGTCCCGCAATATGGCAGATGGGCAGGAACCTGTAAAACCGCTCCCGGAGCCACCCTTGAGCGCCCCCCTGACCGACGCACACCACGTCGCCGCTCGCGGCCCGCCCGAGGCCTGCTCAAGCCCCCGGCCCCGTTCCGGTGGACCTGAACAGCCCCAGCCCAAAGTGACAGCCAAACCCCAGGGCCACGGGCCCGCCCACCGGCCCCGCGAACCGGAGCTGCAAACCATACATAAACCCGCATGAGCTTCCCTGCCCGGGCCCCTGACCCACCTCAACCGACCGCCACGACAGCGGCCAGCCCTGGAGCGCGCACTGGGGCACCTGCTCCACCGCCACCAAATCGGGCAAGGTCGGCTCCACCTGCTGCTGCAGCGCCCACTCCCGGGGGGCCTGATCCTCCAGCCCGTCCCACTGCTCCCCCCGCTCGTTGAGCTTGGGCGTTCCATCCTAGTACTGCTTGGGAAACCGGGACAAAACAAACGGCGTCACCGACTCCCACTCCGCCGCCGGCGCCCACAGGCCGCCGGCGGCATCACTCATTGCCAGCAGCCGCAACGACCAGCCCGCCCAGCCATCGCCGGGGTAGAGGTGGATTCGTGAAACCCTGCTTCGATAGAGCCCCGGCCTTTCAGCCAGGTATAGCAGCATAATACCAAACACCCTTGGCGCACCAAGCTTGGGCTTCAATGGAGCCCCGGCCTTTCAGCCAGGGATAGCCGATCCTGAACGCGATGACCCACCCGCAGTGGCTGGTACTTCAATGAAGCCTGGCCTTTCAGCCAGGGATAGCACCGCATGACCCGTCTGATCGTGGTCCCGATGTCAACTTCAATGGAGCCCCGGCCTTGAGGCCAGGGAAAGCCTCATGACGGACATCAACGCTCTGCGAGATCAGATCATGCTTTAATGGAGCCCCGGCCTTTCAGCCAGGGATAGGCAACGTTTCTAAGACGACCGTACATAATCTATTTGCACTTCAATTGAGCCCCGGCGTTCAGCCAGGGATAGATGGCCACCAGTGTAAATGCAGTCCTGCTGTAGCTGATATTTCAATGGAGCCCCGGCCTTTCAGCCAGGGATAGCATTGACCTACGTTGCGGGTTCCCACAAATTTGAAATGTCTCAATGGAGTCGCCGCCTTTCAGCCAGGGATAGGGCGCCCCCCTGTCCCCCGAGAGCCGCATGGCTTCCAGGGCCACCCTTTCGAGCAGGTATGAAAACGGCACACATCCGCGCCCGCAAAATGCCAGAAGACCACCGACAGGAAACCGAAAAACCGCTCCCGGAGCCACTTTCGAGCGCCCCCCTGGCCGACACCCACCACGTCACCGCGCATCCCGCCCGAAGCCCTCCCCCTGCTCAAGCTCCTGGTCCCGTGCCGGCGGACCTGAACAGCCCCAGCCCAAAGTGACAGCCGAACCCCAGGGCCACGGGCCCTCCTACCGGCCCCGCAAACCGGAGCCGCAAACCATACACAAACCCGCTCGAGCTTCCCTGCCCGGGCCCCCGACCCACTTCGAATGACCGCCACGGAAGCGGCCGGCCCCGGACTACGCACTGGGGCACCTGCTCCACCGCGACCAAATCGGGCAAGGCCGGCTCCACCTGCTGCCGTAGCGCCCACTCCCGGCGGGCCTGATCCTCCGGCCCGTCCCGCTGCTCCCCCCGCTCGTTCAGCTTGGGCGTTCCATCCTTGTACTGCTTGGGAAACCGGGACAAGACAAACGGTGTCACCGACTCCCACTCCGCCGCCGGCGTCCACAGGTCGCCGGCGGCGTCACTCATTTCCAGCAGCCGCAGTGGCCAGCCCGCCCGGCCATCGCCGGGGTAGAGCCCCGACAGGCTGAGCAGCGCCGGCAACGCCGCCGCCTCCAACCCGTCAGGGCACCAGATCGCGAGCTGATCCAGCAACCCATCCCCATCAGCATCCTGCGGCAAAAAGAACGCATGCCGGTGCTGGTCTCGCAAGGGCTGATCCCCGACGTGACCGCTCAGCGAAGGCGGGGCCGGCAGCCTCTCCGGCCCACCGAAGCGCGACAGAACCGAGCGCCGCGCCAGCTCACCAACCGCCAGCGCCTGGGTAATGGGCGGCAGTGGCCCGGCCGCCAGGGCGTAACGAATCAGGTGTATCTGTCCGGCGGCCAGGCTCACGGCGCCACCTCCCAGTGGATCCAGCCCAGGGGGGCAATGACTTCCCGCCCGCGGGTCACTACTTTGCGGGACTTGGGGAAGAAATCGCTGTCCCGGCGCATCCGCAAGACCTGATCGCGGATCCGAATCCGTTGCTCCTTGGGCAGGTTGAGCAGAATCGTCGTGGACGGTAGGCCGCTCCCCAGCCCCACCCGGAGATTGGCGTCAGTCTGGCCGTAGAAATCGAACAGCGCTTCCGCACCATTCAGCCCATCAGCAAATCCGTACTCAAAGTCGAGCACCGCGCTGGCGTGTTGAGTGACCAACCCCAGCAACTCAGCTAGGTCGGCAAATGGCGGCGCACTCCCACCCGCCTTGAACTCGGAGAGCAGGCCATGGTCCAAGGTTACTGCACACATGAGCGTCGCCCCAGTGGGCAGGCACTCCAAAAGCATCTGCTCCTTCAGGTAGAACCGGTCGTCGCCTCGCTGCAGGCTGAGCACCTGTACAGGATGGACCACCGTCTCCCCGGAAAAAATCGCGTCGCCCACTTTGAGGCAGCGCAGATAATCCAGGTTCTGCCCCGTCACCCGCCTGGGATTGCGAAGCCCGAGAGGCAGGCGGCCCTCCAGGAGGCCCGCAACGACGGGGTCGGCGAACCGTTCCCGGCGGGCGCCCCGCGCAATCTGGCCATCGACGTCCGCCAACAGCTTCTCCTTCGGTCGACCGTTGATCACCCCGTTGAGCAGCGCGTTACGCATGGCACCCTTCAGCGACGACCCGGGGAGGTAAGCCTCCCCCAGCGCCCCGCGGATATGGGGGCGGAAGGCCACCTGCTGCGCGACTGAGACCCCTGCGGGGGCAACGGTGCTGTAGGTCGCCACACGGGCGAGCAAATCCGGCTGCAGGAGCCGTTTCCGTTCCAGAAAGCCGCGCAGGTCAAACTGGGCGCCGTCGCGCCCAACAGCGATCACGAACTCATCAAGACAACGCTGCTCCAGCAGCAACGCCGCCAACCGGTCTTCATGCATCACGTAAATCCGACCGTGTACCGGCACGGCCTCCAGGGGCGACAGCTGCCGCACACGAGTCCCTACATGGACGGGACAACGCAGGTGCAGGATGAGCTGCCGCGTCTCCAGATGGATCTTCATGGCCGCTCCTCCCTTCGCACAGGCACGGCCAGGGCCAGCCCGCTCCGGTAGATCGAATGCCCCGCCATTTCCGCAAAGCCGGGAGGCGTCACATCAACCACCCGGCCATGGGGCTGATGACCCAGAACCGACCCCTCGGCCAGCATACGGACTGGCTTGCGCGGCGCCTGGAGCTTGTTGCCGCTGGCGGCCCAGCCCTGGCGGTCCACCAGCTCATACCTGGCACCGTCCAGAAGCGCCGGCAGCTCGTCGGGGGCAGGATTGCAGAGGGAGAGCAAACAACACGGGCTGTCCGCTTCGGCGGAGCCCAACAGGCTCTTCCACAGCCGGTCGCTCGCAGGCTCTACCCAGCTTGGGGCGAAGGCACCGTAGCCACCTGAGCGACGGCCGCCCAACCCGTCCTGCCCCAGCAGCTCGAGGGCGTGCTGCAGCGGCAGCAGCAGGGAGTCGTCGGCCAGGGCGACGAGGAACCAGAGCCCGGCCCCTTCCCGGAAGGTGACCTGGGCGACCTGATATAGTTCGGAGCGCTGCGTCTCCCGGTCGAGCTGAACGCGGGGGCGTAAGTTGACGTGATACAACTGCCCATAGCGCCCTCGGGCCTCCTTGAGCGCAACGGGATCAATCCGGGCGCCGGTGACCCACGCGACGAAGAGCGGCAGCGGCAGATTCCGGGTCTTCTTGACCAGCTTGCCCTCCTGCTCCAGCCCCGGCGGCGGCGGCAAGGACGGGCGGGGCAGGTAGTACGTCTCCCGATCGTAAAGAAAGGCACTGCTGAGGCGAAACGGCACGTCCGGCCCCCAGAAGCGGCCCAGCAGCTCGCCGATGGCCGGGAGCAGGCCGTAGCGCGCCCAGATACTCCAGATCGCGCTGTAGAGCGTGTCGGAGCGCACGGTTGCGTTGGTTCGCTCCTGGCCGATGCCGGCCTCGCCGAAGTGGGCCGGCCCTCTGAACTGAAGTCTGACCAGCCAGTGTTTCACGGCAGACCGCTCCTTACTCTGCGAAGTACCGCGCGAGGGCCTCAGCGTGGTCCGGCCAGTCCCGCCCAACCACTTGCCGCACGAGTTCGGCCGTCTTGTCACCCCCGTAGGCCGCGATGCCGCGGGCCTTCAGCGTGGTGATCTGAAAACGGACCTTACCGTAGCCGCGAGAGCCGCTGCCCCCAAGGGCGTCATCTTCCAGAAGGGCCAGCGCGTGAAAGAGATGGGTCAGGTCCTCGGCCACATCGGCCGGCGCCTCGACCGTGTAGATGATCTCAAAGCGGAACTCGGCTCCGGCGGGCACCCGCTCCATGGGGCGAGGGTTCGCTGCGGAGGTGATGCGATCCAGGTTGTTTTCGACCTTCCATTCCGTATAGAGCAAGCCGGTGTCGATCCGTTCAAGCTCCGTTACGCTCTCGGGCGTGAGGAAAAGGTCCCGCACCAGCAGCCGGGCTGGAATGGGGATGACCTTGCCCTTCTCCTCTTTGCCGGACGAGCCCATGAGCCGGCAGACCTTGCACGAGGTATCGGTGCACTCGTGCCGGTAAATATCCTGAGCGCCGCGGTGGTTGAAATCCTTGTCCAGTGACCGCTCCAGGAGCGCCCGCAGCTTGCCTTTTAGCGATGAACCCGGCACGTATGGCTGCCGGGTAACCGGGTCGCGAACGACCGGGTTGTCCATACCGCCTATCTCAGCGTTTCCGCCCTGGGCACCAATGTGTAGACCGGTCTCGCAGCTCATGGTACCCGCGAGAATCACCTTACCGAGCATTGGCTTGCGCCGTTCGTTTTCCACTTCGTTCACCCTCCTATTCCTTGCCACCGTGGAACCGGTGGTAGGCCACGATCGCTTCGACAAACCGCGCGAACCAGCGAAAATCCTCCGCACTCTCAATTCGGTCTACGGCGGGGAGCAGCACCTTCGCCAGCGGTCCAACAGCCCGTTTCTCCCGGGCAGCGGCATACGCTAGGCGGACCTTGAGGAGAGGAACTTCTGTCGCGTCAAACCCATGGGCGAAGCGAGTCCTCAAGGCGTTCACCCGTGACAAGAAGCTCCGCGCCTTGGTGGTGGTCAGGTCGCGCACCAGCAGTAGGCCGAGCGCATCCGCATGGGCGACCAGTTCCTTGTTGTCGATGGCAGAGAGCCGCTGGACGCCTTTGATCCATGTCTCATGTTCGGAAACGTCCACTTCGTCGAAGCGGAAGCCGCCGCCCCCGCCGCCGCCGTGCCCACCGGGCGCAGGCGCCCCCTTGCCGATGGGCAGATCCAATCGCTTCTCATTCATCGCCATTACCTCCTCGACCGATCAAATCCATCCACTGCACAAAGGGTGCAAAGCCAGCCATCTGCTGCGGATGTTTCATCAGATAATCCCGCCAGGGCTTCCAGGACGGGAGTTCCCGGACCCGCTTGTCCACGCGGGCCAGCATGTAGGCCAATCGGGGCAGGTAGAGCATTCCCTGCTCCTCCCACAACTCGGTCAGGCCCAGCAAGCCATAGATCAGCCCCCGGGGCACCCGCGTGCCGGGTCGGTTCCCACGACCGAGTGGGCCCAGCGCGGGCTCCAAGAAATTGGTCAGCATCGCACGCGCATCGTCCCACTTGAAGGCCACCGCCCGCACCCTGCCCGAGGGGTGATGCGGCACCGGTTTCCCGGGAAAGAGCGGAGCGATGCTGTTGCGGTCCTTCTCCTCGTCCGGCCGCTTGTGCTCCTTGGCCGCCTCTTCGGCCTCCCCCGCCGCCTCAGCCAGCCGGTGGATCGGCACATGATAATCATCAGCCACCAGGCCGGCGGAGATGGTCAGCCTGCCGCCCGTGAACCGGTCAAAGGCCGAGTGCAGATCGAAAGCGAGCTCCAGCGTCTGATCCCATGCCCCGACGACAAAGAGATCGTCACCACCGGCGTAGACAATCGAGACCGGCCGCTTGCCCGACGAGCCCGTCAAGCGGAGCGACGTCAGCCCATCACCCGTTCCCCTTCGCAGATGCTGTTGATGTGCAGCTTGAAGAAGCGGGTCAGGGCGCCCGACAGGCCTGCAGTTCGGGCGAAGTCCCGGTACCCCTGGGGCAGTCCGCCACTGAAGAGCTGACCGAGGCGGTCCACATCCATGCGCAGAACACCGATCAGATCCTTGCCGACCGCCGCTTTGGCCAGGTCTTCGAAGGTCGCCTGGGTTCGGCTATCCTCCGATCTGTAAGTGTAGCTGCCCAGCCAGAGTGGATAGGCGCCCGGACCCACCGCGAGCTCCGCGACCGACAGGGCATTGATCGCCAGCACTGTCTGCTTCTCTGCCAGAGCCTGCACATCCGCAGTGGTCTCACAAACGTGAAACCCAGTCCCGTCGATTACAACATGAGCACCTGCCCCACTGGGGGTCACCGCGACATAGCGAGCCTTCGGCAGCCTGCCGCCAAGCCGGTGTAACTGCCAGCAGAGCGGGCAGGCCTCGATCGGTTCCGCTCCTGTGTCTACCTCGATAGTACGTGGATCATCCGACTGGCAATGGCAGATGTCGCAAGTGGCGGCGCCCAACTCCCGGGCTTCCCAGAACTCCGACCCTGCAGCGGATGCCCGGAATCGGGCCGCCTTCACCTGGCTGACCTGGGCGGTCGCCTGCCGCCAGATCTCCGGGGCGCCCTCTGCGCCCACGGCGACCTGGGCGAAAGGGCAGGGTGCTGCACCCAGTGCCAGGGCCACCTTACCGTCCATCGACTTCAGGAGCCACGCGTTCAGCTCAGCCTGGACTGCCGCGACCGCCGCATGCACCGCCGGCAAATCGGGGGCCAACATGAACAGATGCCCGCCGCCGGCGTAGATCAGGTTGGCCCGGGTCAACCCGATCCGTTCCAGCAGGCGGCGGGCGACCTCTTCGGTGATCAGTTCCAAATAAAAGGAACGGGCTCGCAGGGTCCGCAGCGCTCCCTTGGCGCTAATCGTGTAGATGAACGACTGTACGCCCGAGAGGTCCGCGCTGATTAGCAGCAACTGATCAGGACCGTGGGTGAGGGCGCCGGCCACAGCCGCCGTCAGCCGGGCTACGTCAGCGAAGGATAGGCCAGGGGCGCCGGCGGAGACGGCCCAGCCATACTGCTCGAGCAGGAAGAGGAGCGCGTTCGGGTCCGCATGCGCCCTCTCCAGGTCCGAACGGAGATCGGCCTGCAACCGCTGTGCCTTCGGCCGGAGGGTGTCGGCATCTACCGTTCCAGCGATTGGATAGTCCGGTCGCATGGTGAGCGGTTGGGGCAGGAGGTGCAGAGGCGGCGTAGCGGGCCCACGGTTGATCAGAGAGAAAGGAGACTCGAAAGGCTCCGTCAGGCAAGGCCCCACATCGCCCACGAGCGTTCGGGCCTGTGTTGCGGCCGCGAGCGCTGTCGGGCTCGCCTCGGCCAGCCGCCGGCGGAGCCGGGCCGCAGCGTCTGGGGCAGGCGCCGCGAGCGCCAGAAGTGCGTCAGTCAGGACCGCCATGGTGGCTTCATGTGCCAGATGCAACTGGATCACCTCTCTTCTTGGAGCAAGGCATGTCCGAGGCCAAGATGGGTCCGGGCGCCCACGCCGCTGTAGACGGCGAATCGGGCAAGGGCTGTGGCCAGGTAGGCCACCTGCGGGGGCAGATCTGGGGGAAGCCGATAGGTCGCTTGTCCCACAAAGCCGGTGACCCGGTGGGTCAGAAAGGGGACGGACCTGGTCTGGAGCCGATACTGGGTGATCCGCAAGTGCCGGAAGTCGCCGGCCATGTCCGGAGGGAATGGGTATGGACTGTGGGCATTGTGACGTTGCAGCAGAGCGCCAAAGACGGTGACCGGGTCTGGGAAGAGGAACTCCTCCCGTCCCTGCTTAATGCAGACAGGCGTGAGGAAGCGAAAGGTCAGGCGCCCGGGGGGTGCCTCGGCGGCAAAGAGAGCCTGGTAGGGCAAAGGTGTCGGGTCCAAGGGACGGACGGATTGCAGCGTGCCAGTGCCACTGCCAAGGGGAACTTGCATCGGCGGGAGTTGCGCCAGTTGGTCAAGGGCGGCGACGATGGGTGCGGAGAGTGCCCCGATGGCAAAGCCCCCGTCAGGTTCACTGACAAGGGAGAGCGGTTTGGTGGCGCCGGGTTGCCGCTCCAGGGCCGGGCCGAGGAGGCGCAGGAGCAGGCCGTACACATGATCCACGGTTGGTGCGGAGCCTTCCGTTGACAGGTCCAGGTGGTAGCGTTGCAGCAGAGCCATGCTTCTCCACTCCGGTCTGTTGGTGTGTGATCAGCCGTTGGTCGGCAGTCGCATGAGACGGGTCACCTGTTGGGTGACCAGCTCAAAGGGGTTCTCGCGGGGTACAGGGGCCAGATGGCCGGCGACTCGCCGCAGGGTCTCCACAATTCCTTTGGAACCATTCACCCCCTTGAGGTCCTTTTCAGATACCCCGAGGGTGCCGTGGCCAAACGGCCCCCGATTTCGCAGCTTCCGCACGGCATCCAACCGCTGTAACTCCGCAGCCACCGCTTTGGCCATGGCGTTTCCCGTGCGGCCAAACCACTCCACGATCGCCAGGGCCACGAACGTGTTGTAACCCCTTTGCCAGTCACTGACGGCCCCGGACAGGTGCTGCAGGAGTTCGGGCTGGGCCTCCACCCATGCCTTATCCAGGTGCCGCCACCCGTCGGTTCCCGGGTTGGCAAATCGCACACCAATCAGGTCAGACGCTAGATTCAGCGCGATATCCGTAAAGGTATAGACCAGGGCCGGGAGTTCGAGCAGGAGCCCTCGCTCCCGGTACTCCTCCGCCAGACCGACCAGTTCCCAGAGCCGCATCCTCTCTGTCGGTACCGAGTCGGTGCCCTCTGGCGCCAGGTCTGTACCGGCCAAGGCCGCCGCTTCGGAGAGCAGACGTCCGATCACCGCCCGGAGGGCAGGGTCTCCAGCAAAAGCCTGCACACCGGAGAGAGCCTGGGCGGCCTCCTGGAAACGAAGGCAGGCCCGGTTCTCCGCGTAACGAAGCAGCCCGAGACAGATCTTGCGTACCTGCGTGTCAGCCGGAAACTCCTTGGCCCCGTCCAGCAACCGCAGTGCGGCATGGAAGTCCCGGTGGGCCAGGTGCGTGTCCACCGCCATCATCAGGTCCCGTTCCCGGAGCCGCCGGCCAAGGCCGACATTCACCGGCTGCGAGACGGCCTCGGTCGCTTGGAGGGCGGTGACGTCGGGAAGGATGTCGATGGCGGCTAGCAGGAGCGTCGTGCTCAGTTGCTGCGTACCTCCCGTCAGACCCACCAGGAACGCGGCCGAACGATCCAGCCCCCGCACCCACTCGCGGTGAAACCGATACGCCTCATCCCAGTCAGCGGGGGAGCCTCCGTAAACGACTGTCTCGGCGGATATTCCGGTCTTCTCACGGAGCCACCGTTCCATCAGCCGGGCGATCGGCTCGGTATCCTTCGCCCGGTGCTGGGGGCGAGCCGTTTCCGGCTGGTCCGTCCCCACCAGGACGACCCGGCCGAGCGACAGCTTATGCAGCTTTACGTAGGCCAGGTATTTCGCCAGCAATGGGAACTGAACGCTCGCCCAGTCGACTTGCGGCGACGCCACCATGCCAGCCGCGAAGGCCTTCAGGTTGTCGACCGGCTCCCGCGGCTGCAGGTCGTGGTTGCCCACGTTCACTAACAGAACGACACCCATATCTGCATCCCCTCCTGTTTCCTAGCGGAGGATCCGATCCAGCAGCCCCTTGACGGCCCCGCCCACGGCGACAGCCGCACCCACCCCAACTGCCAGCGGTACGATGACCGGGGCCGATATGGCGGCGGAGGCCAGCACCGCAGCGGTGCCGGCAGTCGCTGCCGTTGATACTACGGCTCCCGTCGCAGCAGAGATGCCGCCCTTCACGCCTTCGGCGGCCACCCGCCCGGCCAGTTCACCGCCCGAAATCCGCCCCTCGCGGAAGGCCCGGGCCGAGCTGGCCAGCTCTACGGCGGCCCCGATACCCACACCGACCAGACCGGCGCTGTGGGCGCTGGCGGCCAGCACAGCCCGCCCGGGCAGATGGCCAACCGCTTTGCCGGCGATACTGGCCGTCTGCGTTGAGGAGATCCCCGTTGACCGGATGGACTGCGTGACGTTCACGCGGCGGGCGGCCTGGCGGGCCGCCTCGCGTGCGTAGGCCTCGGCCGTCTCCCGGGTCCCCGCCAGCACTGTCCCCCGGTACTGCCCGGAGGCTGCCTGCCGTACCGTCTCGCGAATCGAACCGGCAGTGTCCTTTAGCTGGAATCGCCCCACCACTCTGCCAGCCTGCTTGAGCACCAGGTCGTCGCGAACGGAAGTCATGGAACGGGTCAGCGCCGCTCGCGTGCCCGTCAGCAGATTGGTGGGCTGGACGTTCAGCAGGTCGCGGTAAAGGATCTCATGGACCACCCCCTTCAGTTGGGGGTTCAGACCCGCTCGGGTCAGGGCCTCCAGGGCCACCTTGGCTTCATAGCCTTCACGCACCCCAGTGGCAAGAGAAACAGCAGCCTTGGACTTTCTCGTCTCGTTAGCGAATGGTCACCGCTCCTTTCAGCTCACAGGTCAGCAACGGTAACACTGTGAGCTTACCAGAGGGTCACGCGACCAATTTTTCACGATTCCTGTTCCGCATCCACCTCGGCAATGCGTTCTAGCATTCGATGAAGACCCGTCCTCATCTGCTCCCGTAACTCGGGCGGTGCCAGGACCTCAACGGCCCGGCCATACCCGCGGACCCACTGGCGGACCTCCTCTAGCCCTGCCACTCGGTCACGGTAAATTACGGATCCATCCGGTTGCGGATCAAAGGAGGCCTCCCGACGGTCAGCAGTCTCCCGCAGAATCTTGGTGAGAACGTTCGGCGGCGTTTTGGAGAATCGCAGGCAGATCTCGAAGATGGGCCCCTGGTCGATTCCCCAGCTATGTAAGAAATAAGACCGCAGGGAGAAGCCGGCGGGGAGTTTGTATGTGGCGGGCAACGGTTCTACCGTCTCTACCCGGTCCAATGGGGTCGTCCTCACTTCGGTGCCGCTGGCAAGATAGGCAAAGTGCCAGATCCCCTTGCCAGTGAGAAAGACTGTGCCGACTGGCGAAAGCTCGGCTGTGCGGCGGCGCCCCCGCAGGCTGCGGCTCGTCAGGCGGCAACGGCGCCGTGCCTTCACCGCACCTTCCCAGGTCTGAACCAGGTCCAGCCGGACCGGATCGGCAAAGAGCGGCGGCGGACCTTTGATCAGGCGGGCGGTGGGCGGTCCATCGCCGCTCAACCGGGCTGAGAGGACCGCCGCAGCCGGGTGATCACCCGCCATGCCAAGGGCCACCTGACACGCGGCCCGTTCCGCCGGGTTCAGGTGCCGAAGCAGCGGGGGACCGGGTCGGTTGGTGCGCCAGGCCCTGGCTTCTTCACCGTCGCGCTCCCCTGCCGGATCAACCCGCCCATAGGTGGTGCAATCCAGGACTCTGAAGAGCGCATCGACAGTCGCAGCCGATACGCCCAACCGTCGCGCTGCCACGCTCGCGGTCATACCGGCAGCCGCTTCGCTTTCGATGGCGAGCAGGCGCACAAACGCCCACACCAGGTCAAACCTGCTCACGTTCGTACACCTCCAGCAACCGCCGGGCGTTGTCGGCCATCTCCCGTCGCCACTGGGCCGGTTCCTCGACAACGGCTGACGACCCGAAGGTGCGGAGCCAGTGGCGGACCTCGTACTGGCCGGCGATCGTGTCGGTGTAGACCACGTAAGGTGCGCCCGGAGCGCGGCAAATCACCGCCGGGCCAAGGGGAGCCAGGCGGTGAGCTGTTTCTCTTTCGAGCCGGGCATTGACCCCGGCTTCATCATAAAACCGAATGCGCACCGGTGTGACAGGCCCGACCTCTATCCCCCAACTAAGCCGAAAGTGCTCAGCCATGTTGAAGGCTGCCGGGTAGACGAACCGCTCTGCCAGAATTCGGGTGTGGCTGATCAGGTCAACCCGCAGTGGCGTGGGATGCCACTCGGGCCGCTCTCCATTGACCATCAAGTACCATGCATCGGTCGCCCAGTAATAGACCAGGCCAAGGGGCTCGACCACGCGTTCTCCGGCGCCTTTGGTGTACCGCAGGCGTACCCGGCACCGCGTCTGAATCGCCTCTTCCAGGCGGGCGACCTGGACTTCTACCCTCACGTTGGCCTGGAGGCGGGGGCCCTTGATGACCCGGCAAGCCGGGCGCCGGGCCGGAGGTGGCGCTTTCATGGCCCTTTGCCAATCCTGCAGTTTGGCAAGGGCTGATGTCAGCTCCGGCGGGCGGTCAGCGTACAAGGGCCAGACCTGGGCCAGCAAGTCGAGCATGTCGTTCACGTCCGCCGCCGGCCAGGGGGCTTCCGTAATAAAGCCGCTGCCCAGGCGGTAGGTGACGGTGCCGCCCCGCCGGGTGCAGCGGATGAGTCCTTCATGTACCAGCGGTGCAAGATCGGTTTCTACCTCGGTCAGGTCGGCGCGCCACAGGTCGGCAAGCCGGTCACGGGATACGGGGCCGTGGCGCAGGATGTCCAGCAGATCGATCCAGCGTTCCTCGGCCAGGCCGGGGCGACGGGACCGCATGGGCTGAACGGGGGCTGGGGAGTTGGTCCAGCAGAGCCGGCCACGCAGAACGGTGAGGCCGGCCTCGGGATGGCGCTTGAGGTCATAGCGAATTTGCCGACCGGTGACGCCTGTCAGCCGTTCGACTTCTGTCAGGGACGGGTCCTTATGTAGTAGTGCCAGGTCCTGCAGTTGTTGGATGCGTCCCTGTGCGTTGGCATCGTACTTCCTGGCCAATCGGAAGCACCCTTCCCTGTTTGGGGCCGATTAGTTAAGAAAGTTCGGCCAGGGAGACGGGCAAATCCTTCTGCCAGGTTGGTATTTTGTGATATGCATGATTATTTGACAGTCGAACGGATTTGGACTCATGGCTCAGATATCGATAGAGGGCGCGCCATAAAGCGCCCAGCCCCTTCACATGCATGACTTCAATGGAGCCCCGGCCATTCAGGCGGGGATAGGCGCAATAGCCAGGGAGAGGAGGGCGCCGCCCTTGACGACTTCAATGGAGCCCCGGCCATTCAGGCGGGGATAGCGGCACCTGTCCGACGCCGAAGCGCTGGAGTGGATGTCACTTCAATGGTGCCCCGGCCATTCAGGCGGGGATAGATCGTCTCCGGCACTGGCACCCAAACGTTCAGTGGGCCAGTACTTCAATGGAGCCCCGGCCATTCAGGCGGGGATGGGTCCTGGAGCCGCATGGGCGAGAACCGTGGACGAGGGACTTCAACGGAGCCCCGGCCGTCATGTCGGGGATAGCGCTTCCATGCCGGTGACTGGAACCGCGCCCGCATGGCACTTCAATGGAGCCCCGGCCATTCAGTCGGAGATAGCGTTCTTCTGGAGTGCAGACTACATTTGGGGTTGGTCGCTTCAATTGAGCCCCTGCCATTGAAGCTGGGGATGGACCATGATCGCCACAACCCTAACACCCATCAGCGAGCTTCAATGGAGCCTCGACCGTCAGCCGGCGATAGTTCGTCACCTCTCACACCGCCGACACGGCGGCGCCCCGGCAATTCGGGCGTGGACAAGCCTGATCCGGGGGAGGTTGTCAACCTCCTTCAACAGGACCCCGGCCATTCAGCCAGGGTTAGACTATCCATGGCCGAACGTTTTGTGGCAGTATGAGAGCTTCAATGGAGCCCCGCCCGTTGGCAAGGGATAGTCCGGGCACCACATCTTCTTCCTCCTCGAAGGCTGCCAACTTCAATGGAGCCCCGGCCAGTCAGCCGAGGATGGCAACGGCTGGACCTTCATCTATATCAAACGAGCGGACCTTCAATAGAGCCCCGACATTCAGCCGGGGTCCAACTTCAGGTCAGGGAACTGGTCGGGGTCTAGCAGCCGAAGGAAGTTGGCAAGCTGGTCCACGTCGCCCTGGTGCGGGGTTGCTGTCAATAGCAGCACCCGCTCGGCCTGGGCGCTGAGCCGCTTGGCCACAAGGTACCGGCGCGGGCAGCCGAATCCGGCTTCCCCGTAAACAGTCGGATAGGTCGGGCATGAAGGACCACCCCAGTTTACAGCCTCTCATTATCTGACACACTATAGATAATACACCGTCTAACGAGATAATCCATCGTAGCCGGTTAGCTGAGTGCAGGAGTTGAGCAATTGACGGCAGACTCCGTGCGGGCGAGGTGCTAATCCCAATCGGTGTACGACGCCATGCGATCTATGGACCACCGGCGCACCCCGCAGCGCCAAGGTGCGCTCAGAGAAAAGCGGCCAGACCCCTCTCCGAGAATGGGTGCTGGCCGCCCTATTTCAGTTCCTCAGGCAGAAAGTGCAGCAGCAGGGGCATACGGATGGTCCAAAGTTACTGCCAGCCCTTTTTCGCGAGCGAGTTCAAGACAAGCCAGCACGGGAAGGGCCGCCAAGCCTGTCGGCACCTGCTTGAGGCGCCCGTTTTCCGCCAGGCTCCGGTGCCAGTTGAGGTACGTCTCGGCGGATTTCACCAGTCTGGCTTCGTCGCCATCGAGGATAGCTCCAAGCATGTCCCCGTATGTCGCATGGTACTTGTCCTTGCCCTTGAGTTCCGCACGGTGCGGTGTGGGATCCCCGGATGCCGTGAGTACGCAAAGGAACAGCCTGGAGAGGTGATGAATCGGTGACGCCTGGAGGGCAGGCAACGGGTCAACGATGCGTCCAGCGACCTCAAGTGCCAAGGCATGATCACGTGTCAAGGTGGCCGCCTCGAGAATCTCCATGGACTGACCAGTCACCGTCCGTTCTACGGAGAAGATCCAAGTGTCGACCGCCTTGCGGAATGCGTCGATCATGGGCCCGGATTTCTGTTGAAGAATCAGTTCGCACAAGCCCAGGGCGACATAGGTCGAGACCAGATAGACCCCCTGGTCCGGACGGGGCTTGCCCGCGACGAACGACTTTTCCGCTAGGGAAATCGTCTGTCGGCATACCTGCACCCAGTTTGCGGCTTTTTCCGACTGCATCGGCATGAAGACTCACCCCTGTAACGCGGATTGGGGACGTATCTCCTTTCGCCACGGTCCGAATACTCCCTGCTGCTGGCCTACCACATGGAAACTCGCCCGACGGCCGGAGACGTCAGGGTACCCGTCGCGCGGGTCACCGGGGGCGGGGTGCTCGGCTTCGAAGCTGCAACTGCAGGCGCGGGGGTGGCGGGCTTTGACTCAGAGGCCGAAGGGGCAACGGGAGCGGAGGTAGGCTTCGGGGGCGACGTTGCCGGAGCCGCGGCCGAGGAACTGGTGGGGGCGTCGCTGGACACATGTGTCCTGACCTTCTTGGGGCTGGGCGAGGACTTGACCGCGGTTGCGGTGCCTGTGGCGGTCGCCGCGGAAACAGCAGCCTTTTCCCCGGTTGTCAGGGTCGGCGCTATAACCCCGCTCTTGGCGACTCCGCCACCCACTGCGGTGCCACCGGATACGGCGGCCGCTTCAACCGTCTTCCCGTTCGCGATCGTCAACTGTCCGGCACCGTTGGTCTGTACGATCAGGCTCTGCTGGCCGGCAGACCGCATGGCTACACCTGTCGACTGAAGTTCCGGGGTAGAGCTGAACGAGTACACGCTGGCATAGCTGCCATTATACGAAGGGGTGCCCTGAATGGTCTGCGGCCCAGGTGTACGCTGGTTGACCGTGAGCTTGACATCCGTCGTCACTTTGCTGGTGGCCTTGGCTTCCGTGGCGATGATGTCACCGGTGGCCGGGTTGCGAGCAGCGAGGTCGATGCCATTTCCGTTGGGCAGCTTGGTCGGCAGCCTTTCGGTGGCGCCAAGGACCTTACTGACCTCCGACGCCATTTGCTCGCCAACTGCCCCGGCTGAAACGGACCGGGCGGCCCCGATGGCCTCGCCTGAGGAAGGAAGGCTCCGCATCAGCTCTCTGCCGGCGGGCGAGGCAACTTGCGCAGCGATTTGCTCAGCGCCTTCACCCATAACGACAACCTTGGCAGCCTCTGCGGTGGTTTTGACAGTGACGCTCCTGGTAGTTGCCTTAACCGCTACCTCGGTGGAGTAGCTGACAGCTCCCAGGCTCGCTGCATCTGCGGCTGCTGTGAGCGCGTTGCCTCCAGAGTATATTGTCGCTGCATTGATGGCGGTGTTCGTCCCAACCTTGCCGAGTTGTCGCAGGTCACCAGTCGTCACCATGGGGTCCGTCAAGGCCTTGTACCCCAGCTTCGCGGTCTCAGCGGCATCGTGGACCACGCCCTCCACGATGTTCAGCAGAACCGCACCCGGGCCGTTGCCGGTGGCGGCTGCGTACATACTCTTGTTCATACGATCGGTGTCGGTGGTGGTGACGAGTTCCTTGGCGAGCCCCCAGAGTCCTCTTGCAATGTCCTTTACCGCATCTCCCACTCCCTCAGCAATCGCCACCAGCTTTTCTTCCCGGCTGGGAGGGACGAACGGGGCGATTACAACGTCCCGACCCGGGGCACCGGGAAACCTCACCGCCCCGGTGTCAGCCATAGTGGTCGCCCTGTTCGCCGCTGCGCTAGGCGCCGGGGTGCCTGCCGGCGCCGTGGCCGGAGATGCGGCAACCGCCGGGCTCTTTTGAACCGTCCTGTCCGCCTGTTCCACGGTAGCAATCGTGTTGTACAATTTGGGTGAGGATGAAATCGAGACCGAACCCGCATCTGCGACGTTCACAACCATTCCCCCTCGACGTGATTTTGGAAAGGAGTGGCGCGCATGCCCCGGATCACCGAGGCCATTCTGTGCACCGGTGTCTCCAATGATGGACAACCAATTGATCCCCGTCGCCGCTTCTTTACCACAGATCCGGCAGTCTGGCTTAGGCTCCGAATCGAGGCTCCGAGGGGTGGTCAACTCGCCGCAGCGTGGTATGGGCCCATGGGGGTTCATGCTGGAACATCACTGGTGGAGCTTCCCCCGGGTCCAGATCCACAACATACTGTAGCGGTATTTGCCTCCCTGGCCCGGTGCAAAGCCAAGTTCCGCACTGAGGGAAAATGGATGGTCGTCCTGGTGGTCGCCGAAGAACAGGCCCTCATTGCGGAGTTTGACGTCGTGACCCCTTCACCGTACGACGCTGCCGGTGTCGGGGGGAAAGACCCCAGGGTTACCACAGGCGGATATCTGTTGAACCGCAGGCTTTGATCGTGGTTCCTAAAATGTTTGCTGCTTGTACATTTGTCAATATTTGTATGTATCGACAAGTCTTATTATGCACACGTTTCGGCATCGTGTAAAGCCTATTCCCCAAAAAAAGGGAGCCGCCCACGCTGCTGGTTTAGGGATTGGCGCAAATCATGCTCGCTATCTAGTCAACATTGGTTGGACGTCATAAATAGCCTAACCAGATAGTTCGCCGTCAGTGGTAAGTGAATTCTCAAACGCCGATCGACGTTGACAGGTCCTGCACGATTTGCGCCGTGCATCGGTGAACTGGTGCAAAGATGCAAGCAAGCCGTTGATGCGCTTGGGTACGCACCAACGGCTTGCTTCCGATCCGCCCTTGACCTCATTCACAAAGGTCCTGCCGCAACCTGGCTTCCCGATGGTCACCCCTTCTGGTCTGCTCCGGCTTGGCCCGGCACGTCTTCAGTCAAGGGGACCTGCTTGATAATGACTACAAAATCACCGCCGGGCTTCGGCTTCGGCTCCAGCCCCGCCCGTTTGGCCCGCGTCAGCACAACGTCCTTCTTCCTTGCGGATGTGGGCTGGAACCAGATGCGGACCTGCTGTGAGTGAGTGCGGTACAGCGCCTTCAGGTCCAGCCACAGCGTTTCCCGGTCTTCCACCGGCAGCAAGCCAACCCTTGGCGTAAAGTCGGCCTCGACGGGAGGCAGGCAAAACAGGACACCCGTCCCCAGCCCAATAAGTTCGCCCCGAGCAGGCATCTCTGGGTAGACTCCATGGAACCAGTCACCCACATGTTCGGGCGGCCGGGGATCGACGACCTCGGCAACGAGGGTTCCCAGGGTGCCCTCGAGGTCGATCAACCGTTTTTCGTCCATCGTACCCTCGGTGAAGAATACCGTACCGTAGCGATCAGTTTTCCGTTCCAGGGGGTGCCAGTCAAGGACTCCGAGACCAAGCTCCATCGGTTCCAAACAGCTTCCTCCTCAGGGGTCAGCATACCGGCGGCCATGCACCAATGACCCGTTACTGCTCCCCCGTTCACCGGCACGGACCTCGACCCTTGGAAAAAAATCACCGCATTTTCAAGCTGATCTCCGCGACCAGGTTCTTCATGCCTGGACTTTGCCCTCCCTCTGTCGAATTGGCTTGCCCGGTACAATTTGTCCGGGGTGAGTACATGCTGTAGGAATGGCTGCGGGGCGGCCTGGGGCACCTGCGTCCACAGCCACCGCTGGTTGACCCTAGCCGATGCTGCGCGATCCCTTGACAGCCCGCGCACACGGAGATAGACTCCCCCATCTGATCCCTGGGGAGGTCATGTTGTGGTCGAGGAAGGACTGCCGAATCCAGGCGCCACGTGCATTGGCCCGGAAGAACTCCATGGGAGGATGGCCGAGGTGCTTTTCTCCCAGGCTTCGGTTATCCGCCGCATGGATGACCTGATTGCGCGAGCGGACTGCATGCTCAGCACAATGGATAAGATTCGAGCGGGCACAGAGAACATCGGCCTGGACCTGGAACTCATCAAATCAGGCACCCACTACCTAGCCCAGACTGTAGGGGTGCTAAGCATGGACGTCTACGCCCTGAAGTCGATGAGGCCGAGGCGCGGCTCCACCTGAGCGGCTCCACTGATCCCTGGTCAAACCCCTGAGACACCGTGGCGGCACGCCAGGGTGCTCTTTGCGCCTAGACGCAGAGGTATCGCCGTGCCCCCTACGAGCTTGGTGTGGGTAGTGCGCTTGGGGCAGCTCACACAGGGGATTGTGCGAGTTCCTCGCCCTCGACCAGGAGTCGCTGACCCCAGGGCAATCGGCCTTTGCTCATCACGCCGCCAACGCCTGCCAGTTTCAGTTGGGCGACAAGTACGCCGCCCTTCGCTACGCAGAAAGTGGAGGCTCTGGGTGCGCTGGAGGCGGAATGGGGCATTCTCGGGTGGGTCTTGGTCAACCTCATCGCCCTTTTCAACGAAGTCGGCGATACGGCCATGGCTGTGGACTACGGCGAGCGAAAGCTGAGGACTGTTGACCGCTATCCGGAACTGGTCGCGCGGGTAAGCCCGGGTTCGGTACAACCTTGGGTCCTTGTTCTGGGCCCGCCAGGAAATGGAGGGTGCAATCGCAGAGTTTCGGCAGGCCGTCCTCAAGGCCCATTCCGACACTCTCCCAATCTCCTTCAAGGTGCAGGCCCACCAGCAGTCTTGTTGGGTCCTCTACTCTGGGGGCCGCCTGGAATATTGCGACCGGCAGGCGCTCCTGGGCGTGGAACACGTTGAGGAATCGGACGTCAAGGGCTTGCGGGGAGCAACTCCTGGTGAAATGCTACCGGGCCTACAAGGCCGGCGACACCATGAACGCCCTCAGAATGGCTGAGGGAATGCATAATCGACGGGACCGGCACGACGGATGAGCAGAAATTCTGGGCGACCCTCATCATCGGACCCGTGGCCTTTGACCAGGGCCATTACCAGCACGCTCTGTTCATAGCGTCGCTGGCTCTGGACTGGCGCAGAAAACCAGAGCGCCCGGGCTGAAGCCGCGGGCGCTCTGGTTAGCGAGCGTTACGGGAGCGCTACATCGCCTCCGCGATCGCCACAGGGGAACTGCCTCTCCGGAATCGTGTGCACAGAGTCCTCAACCGAAGTGGATCCCGGAAGTGGGGGCATCGGTCGGCTTCGAAGCCCGCCGGAAGGTCGATTTGGGCGGGAGCCGAACCTCGCCCGACACTCGATGGCTAGGGCTCAGAGGCTGGTCTTTCGACAGCGGAGTAGCTGACGAACCTAAGGCGCCGCTCTTTCATGACCGACTGGACCGCTTCCCAAAGATCCACTCCAACGATCGGCGGCCAAACGGTAGGGTCATCTTCGGTAACTAACAGGCAGCGCTTTTGGCTACGCGCCATCCCGCAGTACCTAGGGTCGGTGGCACATCGCGACACTTTCTGCACCGTCCAGCCCATACCGTCAGGTGTCGGAGACTCCAGGGTCAGTATAGCGGCAACTTCCGCCTGCGAGTGATTCAGCAATAGCTCGAACATCCGCCGGATTACTGGGGCATACACTGGATCGACCCGAATGGTCGGGCCACACCGTGAAAAACCGATGGGCGCAGGCTTGCGTTTGGTGAGAAAACCTGGAACCTCCAGCTGGACCACCGACTCTTTCACGCCACTGGACTCATCAATGTAACAGGCAAGGTCATAGCTCTCGGTATCCAGCAGGAGGGGCGTATGAAATGCAACCTGGACCGTGCCAGACCTTGGGTGCCACGTGACCTTCTTGATGGCCTGGCAAAGCATTACCCTGCGGCGCTCGAGAGTGCCACTCTCGAACTCGGAGGGCCAGTGTTCGAGGGCCTCAACCTCAGCCGCCGCAACATCCTCAAATGCCGTCACATCGTGCAGTCGTTGTTCGGCCTTCTGTCGCCGTTCTTGCAGGGTTGTGATGGCTCTGGCGCGCCTGGTCAGTTCTTTTGACAGATCGTCGCACAACTCTTGGTCCACCTGGGTAGCGAGAAGGTCGTACAATCGGCCCTTGGCCTTTTCGGCAGCCTCTATTTCTGCGGCCAGGGAATCGATTTCGCTGTGGAGACTAGCACAGGTTGCCTGGGTACGTTCGGCGGCGAGCTCTTGTCGACGCGTAGCCGCCGCTACGTTGATCTCGGCGAGACAGGCTCCGATGATAACTCGGTCAATCTCGCCGACGCCTACAGGCACAGCAGTGCAGCTGCGTTCAGTAGTATGAGTACAACGGTACGAGGAACTCCGCCTCGACCTCTTCCCGCCCATTCGGCCGCCGCATACCCCGCACCAGAGGTGCCCGGTCAATAGGAATGCGCTTCGCTGAAACCGAGGATCGTGGTTAGCTCTGCTTTCGCCGACCTCAGCAGCTGATGTCTGGCGCCGGTCTCTTGAGGACCCCATTCGGTTACGGTGCTGGATGGCTGATTGGGCCAACTGAAACTCCTCATCCGAAATGATGCGTGGGACTGACTCAGAGAACACCTCCCTGGGAATATCTCGGACCGACTCCGGATCCTTGAACTGCGGAGAAAGCCGGCCAATGTAGAGGCGGTTCCTGAGAATGCGCAGTACATGGCTACGCGTCCAAGTGCCCCTCGTTCTGGTCGGTATGCCTCTCTCGTTCAGGATACTGGCGATGGTCGGTGTACCCAGACCATCATGAAGCGTGAGGCGAAACGCCTCTCGCACCACTTCGGCTTCGTCTTCCCGTACGGAAAGAATTCCGTCTTTGTTGCGATTGTAACCGTATGGGCGTGAAGTATACCAACGCCCACTGATGAAGTCCCGGACGAGCTTATCAAGCACCAGGGTGCTCTTGACCTGGGACTCCCACTGCGCGTGCGCCGCCAACTGGTGCTCCATCATCTCGCCAGCCGGCCCATTTCCCATCTGAGACCAGTCCCGGCTGGCTAATCTCAGCGACACCTTGCGCTTTTTGCACATATCCCAGAACTTCAGAAAATCCCATGCGATGCGAGAGGCACGTTCCCGGCGATATACCCAGACCGTGCCAATCAGGCCCATTCCGATGTCATGAAGGAGTTCCTTTGCACAGGTCCGCTCTTCCATGGACTGCCGAAAGCCAGAACGCCCCGGATCGACATACACCGCGTCGATCTCCAGTCCTTCTGCGGCCACTCTGTCGAGGATTGCCAGTGCCTGCGTCTCAAAGCTATCCCCATGCTGAACCTGCTTGTGCGTCGAAGCTCTCAAGTAAATTACAACCGCCCCGGGCGACCACTTCCGCTTGAGGCGGTATTTCTGGGCCCTAAGTGCGTTCCAGATAATGAGACGACCGTTCACGTCGACAAGACCCCGTCTCTGATCATCCAGGGTGTATAGCACGATCGTCCCCCCCTTGAGAACCGATACGCCCCGTGCGGCGAACCTATGCTCGATTTTTGTCGATGAAGCTGCGGGCGGATGGCTGCCACAGACGGTGAGCCTCACAGGGTCGCCCCACATCTTCCATCCTTATGTAGCCCCCACTGACTCATGCCAATAGCCCTCTCGAGATATGGGCTTTTTTGGAAATACTCAACCTGCGCTACTTTGGAGCCCTTACGCCATACCCCGGAACACGCAGTCTTAGCGTGACAGCGATTCGCGCCTTGTCTGCAAGTGGTTATATCCGGGTAGCCTGATATGACCACTTGCAGACAAGGCGCGAGACCGTGCTGCGAGAAGGCCAGAGCAAGAACAAAGGTCGAACCAGGTCACCGGCCCAGCTTCCCCAGAAATTACCACCACCAAGATCCATTCGAAGCGATCAAGCAAACCGAACAGTCACTCTGTCCCCTCAGCCCCTGACTCCCTGACGGGGGCAATTCTCAAGTCCCCGATTGCTGGCAGCCACCTTTTGCGGTTGCAGCGTCGGCAGAATGAGCGGGCGCAGTGGGCCCATTCGGCAACAGGGTAGTCTCACGCTAGACCCAGCCAGCTGCCCCTCCAGCGCGACCGTCGCACCCCGAACCACCCAGCCCAGATAGAAGCCGAGGAGAGCCGGGGATGTCCGGCTCTCCTTTACCAATCCGCTGATGCCCACGAGCCTGCCCACCGTACAGGGCGGGAGTGAAGGGAGACGGTTGTCTACGACGACCGTGTACAGCGCTGCCATAATTGCTCGGTCGGTGGCATCGGGCGCCACGTGCCTCACGTGTGTGACGATCAGCCCATAAGTACCCGTGCCTCCATTTTGCCTGACCGCCTCGAAGATAAGGAGACTATAGGGGCGACGGGGGGCGTGTTGGACACTCCGCAGGCGTCTCCTACCTTGTGGTCTGCGCCTTCTCGTCCTGAATGAAGGGGCTGTCCGTGCCTGATATGTATGCAATCCTCTTGCTCGGACAGACCCGCAGAAGAATACCCCAGGCAGACTGCTGCCTGGGGTAAGAAGTGATCGGCTCACACGGGCTCTGAAAGGTCAAACAAAGACCACCCGGACGGAGTCCTTGTGACAATCGATTGTGACTTCCTGAACAGCGTCCACGAGAAAGGCTCTGCGCTGTTCTTCGGGGACGTAATAGAACAGTTCTCGAAACTCCTCCCACGTCGGCATCTCCGCCTCAAAACCGGCGGCAGTCTCAGCCTCATATGCGCCATCAACCTGCTGCAGCCGGTGAGCCCACATGCCACGGGCTTCAAGGAGTTCTGCCAGGCGAGCCTGGTAGAACCTAACCTGGTCTTCATCCGAGGTTCGTTCCATGGCGACCAGATTTCGCTGCACGGCTGACTCCGCATAGGCCAACTGCAGTCGTGCAGCCATCCTGGATGCCTCGCTTTCCGCTACGCGCTCCGCCCAAAGCTCCTGAATGGCTTGATGCACGTCAATGATATCTGCGGATTGCAGCCTATGGTAGCAGGCCTTCAGAACAGCATCTTCAACGGCAGACTTATCGATGTTCCGCTTGGCATGACACCCATCGGCCACCAGCCCATTCTGACAGTAGTAGTTCCGAAAGTGGTAGACCGCGGTTTCACCGCCCTTCGCCTTATGCTTTCGTACGAAGTGACGAGATGACAAGAGGCGACCGCACTCTCCGCACCGGACAAGCCCCGCGAGAAGGTTTGGGCTCTCATAGTGACGAGAGGGGGCGGCGCCCGGTATCCGCCTCTTCTCAATTCGCCTCTCACGGAGGTGCTCCCATACGGACTCGGAGATCAGGACCGGAAGGTGGTCAAAACGTTCTTCTAGCCTGACGGTGTTCTCGCAGGACTCGGTATCCCCAAGAATGCTGAGACTGAGGTAGCCACAGTACGTACGGTTCGACAACACCTTGAGTACGGCCTGGCGGGTCCATCCAAACCCCCGGCGTGAACACGGCAGACTTTCGTTGAGGCGCCTCGCAATTCGGGTGGCTCCCAGCCTCTCTTCCATCGCAAGGCGGAAAATCTCCCTCACAACCGGGGCTTCATCGGGGTGCAACGTGATCTCTCCGCTGGGATCTCGGGTGAGCCCATACGGCGGCCTACCGCCAATCCACTCCCCATTCTGAAACCTAGCCACAATGCTGTCGCGGACGCGAATGCTGATCAGTTCTGCCTCGAGCTCTGACCACAGACTCATCAAGGCCTCCTGGAACTTGCCGTAAATGCCTTGCCCGATTGGTGGCTCGTGTGCGCAGGTGAACACAATTTCAACGCCGTACTTGATGCAGGTTTTCAGGAAGTGGAGCCACTCCCCCGAAACGCGCGCGACGCGATCGCGCTTGTACACATAAATGGTACCGATCATGCCCTTTCGGATATCATCCAATAGGACCCTGACGCCACCACGCTGGTCGAAGGACAGCCTGGTTGCAGATTTTGCCGGATCGACGTACAAGACCGATACAGGGCGACCGTCGCGTTGAGCTTGCTTGATTGCTGTGTCAATTTGCTGCGACAAGCTGCCGCCTTCTTTGAGTTGGTCGCCGGTGGACACTCGAGCGAACACCGCACACAACTTACCTGACTCCGGTTCTCCGATGCAGTGTTTCCCCGCGGACAAATGCTCCCACCGGTCATCGCAGTGCACCGATACATGCGCCAGCGGTCGTTCCATTCCGTTCAAGACACTCATCTACCCCGCTCCCCCTTCAGCCCCTGGCTCACGGGAGTTCCGGATTCAGGAATCCCCGAATGGCCCTTACCGGCCTGCTGCTGCTTGGCGGCGAGCAGGATGCGAGCGAACGCTTTGATCCACTGACGGGGAATGCCTGCAGCACCACCCGAAGTCACGGTTACTTCAGCAAACGCTTTCAACCGACATGGTCGGGAATTCGCGATCTCCAGCACCCCCTGCCCCTTCTTATTTGTGACCAGCACATGTGTATCAAACCTGGCGTTCGTCCTTTCTGCCCGTTCAAGGAGAATCTGACGCGACGTTCGGTCAAGCTTGTCCGTCGGCTGGCGGCCGTGCGTGCAGAATCTCACGCTCATCCAGCGGGACGGTGGCGACCCTGTACAGGCGGTTCCGATCTGTCAGCAGGAGCGGCAACGGGCCGGAGTGAAGGTACTCCGCAATCTTCCACCCTTGCGACATTGTTGTGATCAGGAAGGGGTGGCCCGGCAGATCCAGTTCAAAGCCGCCACCTATCGAGCGGACACCAACCCCTGCAAGCCGAAAGATCCCCGGCGGGAGGATCCTGCGCACGTTGACCACGGTGAGGCAGATGCCGACTCTCGCCTTGTGCACGCTGAACACCAGGAGCCGGGTCGATTCCGAATGGCGGGCCACCTCTTCCCCCCTCCCTGCAGGACTCGGGCGCGATTCCGGGTGAAACAAATGCCTGGACAGTGCGATCTGCGACCATCAACAGAAAATGGTAGAATGGTGCTGCCCTCTGCGACAGGAGATCACCATGCCGAGTCGAGACAGAAGACGGGCTAACCCCAACCCCGCTACAGGCCCCAATTCGAGCCGGTGCGCGGAACTCATACAAGACATAACCTGGATCGGCCGCCCCAATCGTAGCGTCGGCCTACGTGTATCATACATGCCCGTGCTTCTTGGAAGGCTGATGCCGACCTCTGTTCCCACGATGGAGTGGTCTCCCCCCCGGTCCATTATGCGTGAAACATGTCACCGAGCCCCCGGTGTGGCAGCCGCCCCTCGTGTGGCACCACCTGCCTGCTGGACCCAATCCCGACAACCTTAGGTCTCGGCCATGGCCCCGTTCTCATTGAGGTCGGTGGCCTCCTTTGAAGCCACATGGAGCAGATAGTCGGTCGGAACGTGCAGCGCCAGCGCAAGTGCACGCACCTCGTAGTCCCACACCGGCCGCTTTCCCGACTCCAGGCGACTGATGTCAGACTGGTCTAGGTGAAACGGGATGCCGGGATATATCCGCTCAAGCTCTTCTTGCACCGTGGCGGCGAGCACCGCCTGCGACAGGCCACCCTCCAGACGGGTGGCCTTAACTCGTGGCCCTACGATATTCGCCGGACTTGGATTGACCCGGCGCCGGTCCAGTTTTGGCACTATGGTTCCACTCCGGTGTAACCCCTGCTGCGGAGCACGGGGCGTCTTTGTGGAAAGTATTCCCCAGACCGGTTGCAATAGCCAAGCTCAGATCGTCCTGAAGGGCCCCGCATAGCAAGAGTTGAGTGCGGAAGCGACCGTTATGGTCGAGGAGTGTGACCAGTTGCGGTCCGTCAGCCAGTTGTGCCCGGAGGAACTGGCGCTGATATGGGGTCAGGACAAGCCGGGGCCGCCCGAGGTCCTCCAACACCAAGTCTCCTTCTTTCCATGATGCCGGCCAGGAGCCCCCTGCCCCTGAATATCCGCCCAGAGTGGGGACGACCATGCGCAACTTCCCATTGACCGTCCTGACTGAAAGAACAAGCAATCGTAGTCCAACCGCCGCAGGAATGCCGCAGTCACCTCCTTCCAAACTGCGAGCCGGTTTGCTGACGCCCGGCACTCAATATGTGTATCACCCATGCGGTTGACTGTACATGATCAATACCTGGAATATTAATTGGCTGAATTTGAACCATGTGCACCTGGAGTTTGTGTGATATACATACAAAAGCCGGTCGCCCGCTCTCCGAGGTGGTCGTGACAACCGCCTCGTGAAGGAACGACCGGCATCGGACCGGAATTCGCCGCGGGCGGAGCTGTGAGTGCACCGCAGCTTTACTGGCCCGAGGTGGATCTCCTGCTTGTAGCTCGTCTCGCCTACTCAGGGTCGTCCACCTCCCTCACCGGCATACGGTGAAGCGGAGGTGGTTCCTTTGAGCGCCCCAAGCCGTGAGGTCCTTCTCCGCGTCCTGAGATGGCTAGACGAAGAGGTGCAAGCCGTTGTCCAGCAGCCGACTGTCAGTTGTGATTTACCTGCGCGTGTCGACAGAAGAGCAGGCCAGGAAGGGATTCAGCCTGCCCGACCAGCGGGATGCTTGCCGGGCACGAGCCAAGGAGATTGCCCGAGGGGCTGATGTTAGCGGCGTCAACGTTGACATACAAGAGTTTGTCGACACCTTTGGCGGCGATGTTCTGGAGCGCCCCGTTCTCGAGGACCTGCGCACATATGTGCGAATAAACAAGCCCGACTGGTTCATCTGCATGGACCCGGATCGCTTCTCACGAAACCTTACTGCCCAGCTCATTGCCACGGACGAGATCGAAAAAGCCGGCACCCAGCTCGCCTTTGTGCAGCACAACTACGAAAAGACGGCCGAGGGGCGGCTGTTCTACCAGCTCCGTGGCGCTGTCGCGGAGTTTGAAAAGGCGAAAATCCTGGAGCGCACTGCCCGCGGCAAACGGCGAAAGCTTAGGGACGGTGGGCGCTCAAACGGTGCCGCCCCCTTCGGATACCAGCACAATATCGAGACGGACGAGTTGGCGGTGTACGAGCCGGAGGCCCAGTGGGTTCGCCTGATGTTCCAGTGGGTCGCTGATGAACACCTCACGTTCTATCAGATCGTCCGTCGCCTTCGGGAACTGGGGGTGGCAACGAAGAAAGGTGGTGTCTGGCGCGAAGCGACGGTGACCTATATCCTCAGAAACACTACGTATGTCGGGCAAATGGTGTGCAATCGCTATGATTCGGTGGGCATGGGTGCTTACCGGCGTCTTCCGAAGAACAAACGGGAGGTCATGACCTACAGAGAACGACCGGAAAGCGACTGGATCATCGCACCAGTCCCTGCCATCATCGAACAGACCATGTTTGATACAGTCCAACGACTCCTGGAAACGTACGGCCGCCAGGGGCCGCGTAATTCGTACCTTCTCAGTGCACTGCTTCGATGCGGTCGCTGCGGATCCAGCATGGCATACAACAAGAAGCGTCAGGGGCGCAACGGCCCCGGCGCCGCTTACCTCCGTTGTAACCGGCGTTTTTCGGATCTCCGCCACTATGCAGACCCCACCCGATGCCCAATGCCGCACATGCGTGCTGAAAAGATTGAGCAAGGGATCTGGGAGACGGTTTGCGGGTGGCTGGTGGATCCGGGCCTTCTTGAGGAATACCTGCAGCAACATCAGTCTGACGGTGGACCTAAAACCGATCAACTGCAGACTATTGCCGAAGAAATAGCTGTGCTGGAACAACAACTGGCCGATAAGCAGAACGAGCAAGTCGTTATCATTCATAAGCAGATGAAGAAACTCTTAACAGAGAAGATGGCTGACAAGCTGCTGGCCACTGCGGTTGAGCAGGTCGAGGGGTTGGAGGCACGCCTCGCCGAAACGAGGAAGCGGTCCAGCCAACTTCAGGCCCACTTGGCGTCACTTCAGGACGTCCGTCACCAGCTTCAGGTCATTCCCCAGGCCCTGGCCGCGAAGCACTCGGATATCGCCGCAAAGCTCGCTCAGCTGAACGACGAGCAGAGGGCTGAGTTGATCAGACAGGTCGTGAGGGCGGTCATTATCAACGAGGACCGGACGTGGACCATCATCCCGTATTAGCCCGGGACCGTCGTGCAAAAACAAAACACTCAACGGCATCTACTGGAACCGGCTGAGCCGGCGCACCGGGTGGGGCCAGTGGCGGGAGATTCCCGGCGAAGGCCGCACCACGGCAGGCCCCATGGCGGTAGAGTTCGGCGGCCGTATGCACGTCTTTGTGCGGGGCACCGACAACCGTATCTACCAGACTACACATCAGGGCGGCAACAACTGGACGGCCTGGGCGCAGGTTCCGGGCAACGCCACCACCCCCAGCGGCCCCCGGGCCGCGGTCCACGGCGGTGTGCTATACCTCTTCATCCGGGCCGACAACAACGACATCCTCTACCAGCGGTACGATGGCCAGTGGCGCGGCTGGCGCCGGCTGCCCGGCGGCGGCAAGACCCCGGACTCCCCGTTCCCCGTCTCCTTCGGCGGCAACCTCCGGGTCTATGTCCGCGGCACCGACAACCGCATCTACGGCGCCGTCATGGTGCGTGACGGCCAGTGGACCCGCTGGGACGAAATCCCCGGCGGCGGTCTGACGCCCTCCGCCCCCTGGGCTGCCGTTTATCGCAACAACCTGTACCTCTTCGTGCGCGGCACGGACGACGGCATCTACCTGAATATCCGCACGCCCCAGGGCCGCTGGACCAACTGGCGCCAGATGCCAGGCGGTGGCCGCACCCCTTCCGGCCCTTCTGCCATCCGGTTCGCCAACCGGCTCTACGCCATCGTGCGCGGCACCGACAATGGCATCTACACGTCGATTCGCACCCGGCGGTAACGCAATCAGCGGGGGAGCTCCCATCAGGAGCACCCCCGCTGCCGTTATTTCTCCAGCATGAGCAGATTGTGGACCAGAATCGCCGCCTCGGCCCGGATGACCGGCTCGTCTTCCCGGAAGAACGGGCTGTCCCAGACGGGCGTGGGCGCCTCCGGCCCGATCAGCCGGCGGGTGCGGGCCAGACGGGCGTACGCCGCATACCAGGCGTCGGTCTGCATATCGACATAGGGTTCAGCGCCGCCGGGCGGGAAGATGCCGATGCCTGCCCGTACCGTCATGAGGATCTTTACGGCCTGGGCCCGGGTCAGGGGCGCATCGGGCCGGGCGGTGCCGTCCGGGAAGCCGGTGATCGCTTTCAGGCGGAAGGCCGGCTGCAGGTAGCCCAGCCGTGTGGCCCAGTGTCCGGTTGCGTCCGGGAACGGCTGGGCGGCGTCCGGCTCGGGCTGCTCCCCGACGGCCAGCATGAGCATTTTGGCAAACTCCGCCCGGGTCACGGGCTGTTCGGGGCGGAAGGCGCCGTCAGGATACCCCGAAACCACGCCCCGCTCGCCAAGTACTTCAGCGGCCCGGCAGGCCGGATAGGTCGCCGGCAGGTCGGCAAACCGGGCGCCGCACGGGGGGGCGGCCAGGCTGCCGTCGTAGCTGAGCAGATTGGGCCGGGGGGCCGTGCTGTCAAGGCCCAGGTACCGGCCGTTTGCCCGGGCCAGCTGCGCCATGCGGCCAAAGGCCCGGGGCTGCTCCGTCCAGGCCCCACCGTCCGGCGAAGTCATGACCGGCCCCTCGCCCCCGGCGGCCACAAACTGCCCTTCCTCAAAGAGCAGCCGGCCCGGCGCCCGGAACGTGGCTTCGCTGCGCGCCGATGCGTCCCACCTGACGGCGTCGGTCGAGACGAGCAGGGTGCCGTTCCGCCCCAGGGCGACGAACCGCCCGTTGCCAAAGGCGACGCTGGTCAGCTCTTCCCCGGCGTCGGCCCGCTCTTCCCACTCCAGGCCGTCCTTGGAGGTGAAGAGCTTGCCCGACTCGCTGACGCTGACGAAGATGTCGTCGCCGTATGCGAGGTCGGAGAGCTCGCGTGTGCCGCTGAACACCTTCCACTTGTCCCCGTCCTCGGATACGGCCCACCCGGAGCCCACCGCCACAAAACGGCCGTTGCCGTAAGCGAGGCCCGTTACCGATGCCAGAGCGGTTCCGCTGGCCGTCCACGACTCCCCGTCATGGGAGGTCCAGACCTGCCCGCCGCCCGCGCCGACATACCCGCCGGCTGACCGGATAACCCGCTGGGGGAGGCCCCGCCCATCCAGCGTGCGAATGCGGGGGACCCACCTGTAGCCGTCCAAGGACGTATACATCATCTCCTGGTCGAATCCGATGAAGAGATTACCGGCCGACTGGATCGACTCCAGCCGGGGAATGAAGCTCTCGACCGGAGAGAGCCACCGGACGCCGTCCGGGCTGACGCGAAGCAGACCGCCCACGCCGGCGTATACGAAGCCGCCGGGCCCGTAGGCGACGCCACCGGAGCCGCTCGGGACCTTCTCGGTCAGCTCCCAGGCCTCCCCGTCAGCCGACCAGGCCAGGCCACTGCTCGTGAGTCCGACGAAGCGCCCGCCGCCAAAGGTGGCCGAAACCCAGATTCCCGGGCCTGCACCGGATTTGCGACGCCATTCGATGCCGTCAGTGGAGGCGTATACCCGGCCGCCGGTCCGTGCAAAAGCGAGGAACCGGCCGTTGCCGTAAGCGACGGCCACCATATCATCATCCCCGGCGGAACGGGGCGCCCATGTGACTCCGTCTGCAGACGCGACGAGCGTCCCGCCATCCCCTACAGCAATGTACTGCCCGCCGCCGTATGTAACGTCGCGCAGGGGTTCTGAAGCGCCGGTCTTGCTCTCCTCCCACCGGAGGCCGTCGGCGGAGCGAACGGCCTGCCCGCCTGTGCCAACGGCCACAAACCCGCTTTCGCCATAGGCCACGCCCAAGAGAGGGAAGGTTGTGGCTGCCTTCGCCGCCACCCAGGTCGCCGCATCGCTTGACGTCATGATGGTGCCCTGATCTCCCACGGCCACATATCGGCCGTTTCCGGCGGCGACGGCGAACAGGGAGGCGCGTCTCCAGTACGGCCGCAAGGTCCACTCCTTTCCGTCGGCGGAAGTGACGATGGTGCCCCCGTACCCGACCGCCACATACTGCCCCTCACCGTAAGCGATCTCCGCCAGCCCCTCGCCTTGCGGCAGCGGGGCGATCCAGTTCCACTCCCCGGGCCTGGCCGCTCCCCTCGCCGGCAGCACCGCAAATACCAGCAGCAGAAAGGCCGCCAGCATGCCCGCCTTTCGCATGATGCGCGCCAAGAGTCAGACCTCCTTCGGCGTTCGGATCATCATCATCAGCATACCTTCCAGTCTGTGGAAGCTCAACAAGCCCGGGGCGTATTCCGCCCCGGGCGTAAACGGAGGTGCTGACGACGACGCCGGGTCCCCTCACCGCTCTGCTGGCCGCCTACCCGGCGCTGCTGGCATCCTTCCTGGGCCTGGGCCTACCCGGACCAGTTCACGCCTTCTCCACCTCCACGCGGGTGTCGAGCTGCGAACAACTCCCCCCGATGGGGTCGATCAGTGGGCTCCCCTTGCCCAGGGTCTCATCCTGGCATGCCAGGTCGTTCACCCGGAACCCCGTACCCCGCCCCGGGGCGTAGCCCGTCGGCTCGGTGCCCGTCTCCCGGAAGGAGTATGGCGTGTGCCCGTAGCCCGGCGCCGCGGGAATCACTCTGCCGTCGATCTTCACAGGACGGGCCCCGTACGCCTCGTGACCATAGCTGAAATCTGCGCCGACCACGCCGGGGCGAATCCCCTCCGTCAAATGGACTTCGGTCTCCGCCGTGAAGCTGGCCGAGCGGACCCGCACCCGGTCGCCGTTCGTGAGCCCCCGGGCCGCCGCATCGCGCGGGTTCATCCAGACCGGGTTGCTGGAGCGGATCTCCCGGAGCCAGGCATCGCCAATCGTCCGGTGGGTCCCCAAATGACTCGACTTCCAGTTGATGAACTGCAGCGGCAGGTCGTCCGCCACGGCACGCCCACGGTAATCCCGCACCGGCTCGATGCGGGGCACCCCGTCAAACGGCGTGCCGTCATACGACGACTTCGCCTTAGCCACGCCCTCGTCGTAGAAGTTGACCTGACCGCCGTGGCGCATCTTCAGCCACTCACCTTCGTAGCCGGTGTCGGCAGGGGCGAACCGCCCGCCCCGGTTCAGCACGTACACGGCCTTCAGCCACTCCTCGGGCTTCAGCGCCGCCCGCCACTTCGCCTCCGCGAACCGGGCGCCCAGCCCCAGGCGCCGGGCCGCCAGGAAGAGCCGCTCCTCGTCAGCGGAGGCGTCCGGCACCGGCGTCTCGTCAAAAGCCACGTTGGCGGCGACCTTCAGGTAGTAGTCGTGGGCGGCATGCAGCCCGCTGCCGTCCGCAAAGGCGCCGTCCCCCACCCCGGGCAGGCCCATCTGCTTGCCAAGATCGATCAGCACATCCTCAACCATGCGGGCGCCGTCCAGCACGTTGACCACCGGCTGCGTCATATGGCTCTCTTTCAGGTTCTGGTTCGGGTAGATCGACTCCAGATTCCACCGCTCCAAGTACGTCACATCCGGGAGGATGTAGTCGGCGTACTGCGATGTGGCGCCGATCACTACATCAAAGGCGACAATCAGCGGCAGCCGCTGCTCGTCTTTGAGCATCTGCCCCTGGAACTGGCCGCCCGCCACCGATTCGACGGGGCTGAGCCGGTTGATGAAGAGCGCTTTCAGCGGGTACGGGTAGCCGTCGTATGCGCTGGGAATCACCTCAGAGGTCAGGCTGGCGCCGAACGGCACCCAGGTCCGCTTCGCGGGGTAGCCGTCCCGCTGGAAGAGCGTGGAGCCGGCGTAGTTCCCCTTCTCCCGGGTGATGGGCAGGCCCCAGGCGGCCCTCCCCTTGGGCACCGCCTCCAGGTCGTAGCGCTTGCCCTTGGTCTCGGTGTAGCGGACGGCAGATGAGTTCTCGCCGCCTTTCCAGTCGTGGTTGCCGATCAGGAAATTGAGGATGCCGATGGCCTGCACAGCATAGAAGCCGTTGGTGTGCATGGCGGGCCCCCGGTAGGAGATGGCGACGGCCCGCTTGCCATGCGCCGTGAACTCCCGGGCCATCTCCACAATCGTCGCGTCGGATACGCCGCATAGCTCCGCGTACTCCTGGAGCGACTTTTCAAAGGCACGCTCCTTCAGCAGGGTAAACGCCGACTTGACCCGCAGCCCCGCCCCCACTTCCGTGTCGACTTCGAGGGCGCCCTCCCCTGCCGCCTCCGCTGCGGCCGGACGGCCATCCGGCCCCAGCACGACGAACTGGTCGGCCGCCGCCCCGCTCAGGCCCACGTCCTTCCCCTTCACCTTTGCCTTGGTCGCGACATTGACCAGATGGGTCGCATCCGACCAGGTCGGCTCGCCGTCCGCCAGGGCCGCCTTCTGATTGGGATTGGTCAGATACCGCAGGTCGTAGCGCTTGTGCTCGATGATCCAGCGGATCATGGCCAGCGCCAGCGCCGCATCCTGCCCGGGCTTGACGGGCACCCACAGGTGCGCCTTCTCCGCCGTCTTCGAGAGGCGGGGATCGACCACGACCATCTTCATGCCGCGCTCAAGGGCGTTGGTCAGCCGGGGCGCCAGCCAGGTCGGGCCCTTGTTGGCCGTCATGGGGTTGGTGCCCCAGACGATCAGATACTCACAGAAATCGAGGTCGGCGTACTGCCGCTTCTTCAGCTGCTTGCCGTTCCGGGTCCGCACGTTCGCCGTCACGCCAGAGGCGCCGCAGATGCCGCCGTGGTTGAAGACATTGACGGACCCCGCGCACGACTTGATCCACCGCTCGACAAAACCGATCCGGTTGCCTGTCAGCATGGCAATCTGGTTCGACTTCGGCCCCAGGTCGCGGTGACTGGTGTCGATCAGCACGTCCTGATACTTCGCCGAAAACGCTGCCTTTGTCAGCTCGCCTTTCTTCACTTTCTCCCAGTCACTCATCACGACGGCCTGCGGCACAAAGTTCAGCACCGGCTTGATTGCCGCCGCGATCTCAGTCACAGCCTGCTCCCAGGAGACGGTCGCCCACTCGCCGCTGCCCCTCGGTCCCACCCGCTTGAGCGGGCGGGCGATCCGGTAGGCATCGTAGGCTGTCTGAATACCGGCCTGGCCTTTCAGGCAGGTCCGCCCGCCCCGAAGCGACCGACCCTCCTCGGGCAGGTCGCCCAGCCCCCGGGCCGCCTCCGCCGGGTCGGTATTGTAAGGAATCTGGCCGAAGGGCACGGAAGAGAGCGGGCTGTAGGGGTTGCCGGCGATCTTGCGGACCCGCCCCGACTCGGTCAGGGCGACCTTAATCGTACAGAAGGTCTGGCACTGTTCACAGGTCGTGTAAATGATCCGGTCGGCGGGGATCTCCTCCCCCAGAGCTCCCGTGCCATGCGCTTCGCCTGACGCCGCGAACGGATCGGCGAAGGCTTTCTTGAGGCCCCCGCCCAGCAGGGGCATCGCGGCGATGGTTCCGCCCACGGCGGCGGCTCCGGTGAGAAACTCCCGGCGGTTCAGGTTAGCGGACATGCTCGGCACCTCCCATCCGATCAAGCGGCAGCTTCTCTGCTGCCAGTGAGAAGAGCAGTAGCCCCAGTGCAATCACGCCTGCGCTGGCCGCCCATTCGATAAACGTCGGGGCGTAGTCGCCCCGGGGCAGGCCGGGCAGCACGGGCGGAATCAAGGCGGGCACCACAATATTGAAGCGGACCCCGGCGATGCCGACCACTACCAGAGCAGCGGCGGCAGCCACCCAGCCCCACGACCGGCGGAGGCCGCTCAGCAGAATCACGGCGGGTGCCGCCATGCCCATGCCGATTTGGACGATCCAGAACGACCATGCCATTCGCCCGCCTGTCATGGCGCCGATCACTTCACCTTCATGGGGGTTCATCGACAGGCCGGGAATCAGGAACTCGTAGAACATCAGGCCGATATCGACCAGCAGGAAGCCGATCAGCAGCTTGCCCAGACCGGCGACCAGGTCTCCATCCACCGGGAGGCGGCGCCCCCGCTGCCGTACCACATACATCACGGTCAGGAGCGCCGTGCCGGAGACCAGCGCGGAGACGATGAAGACCACCGGCGCCAGGGGGCCAAACCAGAGGCCCCGGGCCTTGACCACAGCAAAAATCGTGCCCGTCCCGCCGTGCACGCCGAAGACGGCGACCGGCAGGCCGATGATGCCCAGCGACCGCAGCCAGGGGCTCTGCGGCTGCCGCACGGCCAGCCAGAGCTCGGCGCCCAGCAGCAGGATGTAGATGACGTAGAACCGGACTTCCCAGGCCAGGGGCGAGAGCCAGTTGAAGAAGAGCAGGGGCGAGAGCGCCCGGTCCATCCGGCCCAGATCCAACCCAATGAAAGTCAGCGCCACGATCATCGAAACGAGCGCCGCCAGCAGCGCCATCTTCCCGACACGTTCGAACCGCTCCATACCGAAGACGTAGACCAGCGTTGAGAGCAGGAACGCCCCCGCCGACAGGCCGACGAAATAGATGTAGAACGCCACCCAGGCGCCCCAGGGCATCACGCTGCTCAGGTTGGTGGTGGCAAGCCCGCCCACCATCCGGTTTAGAATGGCTGCCCCGCCGCCGGCGAGGAGCAAAGCCAGGAGCCCGTACCAGAGCTTCTTGATCACGACTGCCGCCCCCCTACTTCAAATAGATGACGCCGGGCTCGGTGCCCAGCTCTTCCTTGAGCCGGAAGGCCCTTGGACTTGCCGCCAGCCGCGCCACCACGGAATCCGGGTCGTTCAGGTCACCGAAGAAGCGGGCGTCGCCGAGACAGGTCTCCACGCAGGCGGGCTCCTCCCCACGGTTCAGCCGGTGGAAGCAGAACGTGCACTTGCGGACCGTGCCCACCGGCGCCTTGCGGGCTGTGCGGTCGCCGCGCTGCACCCCGTACTCCGGCGCCTGCACCCGGGCGTAGTAGAGCATCTCCCCGTAGTTCTCCCCGAAGTCGAAGGAGCGGGCGCCGTAGGGGCAGGCCGCAATGCAGTACCGGCAGCCGATGCAGCGGTCGTAGTCGATCACCACCACACCGCCGGGCCCTTTGTACGAGGCGCCCACCGGGCAGACGCCGGCGCAGGCCGGCTTCTCGCACTGCATGCAGGGGCGGGGCAGATTCACCTTACGGGTATGCGGATACTTCCCCTGCTCGGTCTCGATGACTGCGTTATAGCTGACGCCGGGCGGGGTGCGGTTCTCGGCCTTGCAGGCGACCGTGCAGGTGTCACAGCCGATGCATTTTGCGAGGTCGATTACCATCGCCCAGCGGGGCTGATGCTGCTCCGTCAATTCCGGTCAACTCCTTTCGGCCTGTGTATGAGCAAAACGCGTGCCAAGCCAGAGCGGCCCGACACCTGACAGTTTGTCAGGGGTCGGGCCGCATTGCGCAGTGCCATTTTGTCACGGACGGACATCCTGTCACCGGTACCGAGCATTTCCACCCTCCCTTTTCCTGTCACGTACCTTACCATGTATGCAATGAATCTGGTAATATAAGCAGTATGTACAACATATTCCATCCTTGTCTCATCAAGGGGTGATCCACGTGCAACGACGACTCCTCAGCCTCGCGCTGGCCGTGGCCATTGCCGCCGGCGTTCCCGGGGCCGGAGGCCGGGCCTCCGCCGCCTCACCGCAATCGCTTCCGCTGGGCGCCGCCATCCGCACGCTGCAGTCCTACGGCGTGGTCGATAAAGTCCCGGAAGCGGACCTGCGTCTGGACCAGACGATCTCCCGCGCCGAAATGGCCAAAGTGCTGGGCGCCGCCCTGAATCTGCAGAAAGCCGCCGAAGCCGCGAAGGACGCCAGCCCGTTTGCCGACACGGCCGGCCACTGGGCGGCCGGCTGGATTGCCGTCGCCCGGGAACGGGGGCTGTTCGCCGGCCGCGACGACGGTCTATTCCACCCCCAGGACCCCGTTACCTACGCTGAAGTGGTTACCGTCCTGCTCCGCCTGACCGGGCGGGGACTGCAGGCGACCAACAACTGGCCCTGGGGCGCCATTGCCACCGCTGCCGACTACGGCATGATTCCCACCGACATGGACCTGGCGGGCCGGTGGCACGAGCCCGCCACCCGGGCCGGCGTCTTCCGGCTCACAGCCGTCGCCATCGGGCGGACCCCGCTCTCCGGCACGCAGGATACACTGCTGCAGAATCAGGGCGACCGGACGCCGCCGGTGCTCGAGCTGACCCGCATACCCGCCGTAACCGGGGAATGGCGCCCCACGGTGGCCGGCCAGGTCACGGATGCCGTGACCCTCTTTGCCAACGGCAGCGCGGTCGATATCCAGCCGGACGGCGGCTTCACCGCCCAGGTCGATCTGAAGGACGGCAACAACGCCGTCACCTTTGTCGCCGTTGACGGCGCGGGCAATCGGACGGAACGGGTGGCCAACATCCTCCTGCAGCCCCTGGCCGGGCTGGAAATGGAATCTCCGCTCATCGAGACTTCGGCGGGACAGCCTTTCACGCCCGTCGTTCTTCGCTACGATGCGGCAGGCAACTCAACCACGGCCACCGCCCTGACCTGGACATATGACGCCACCGTCTTCAAACGGGATTTGAAAACAGGTGCGTTTACGGCCAGCACCCCGGGGGAGTACACGCTGCGCGCCAGCACGGAGGGCGCCGAAGTGACAGCCAAAGTGCTGGTCGCCGGCGCCCCTGCTCGGGTGGAGGTCACGACCGACTTTCCGACCCTGGTCGCCGGCGGAGCGCCCGTCCCGGTCTCCGTGCGGGTGCTGGATGCGGAAGGCCGGCTGGTCACCGCCGGCAGCCACCAGGTGCAGCTCTCCGCCCTGCCGGCGCAGGGCGCCACTTTCGACCAGCAAATGGTCACGACGGTCCGCGGACAGGCAAAGGCCTACCTCTCGCCCGGCCAGTCAGCCGGCGGCCTGGGCATCCAGGCGGTCCTGACCGGCGCCTCGAAGGCTGCATCGCCCGTGGTCCCCCTCAGCGTGGAGCCGCGCCGGGTGGCGGGCATTGAGCTGTCCGCCTCCCCGCCGAATGTAAAGCCTTACCCCGGCCAGAACGTGACGATCGTGGCGACGACCGTCGACCAGGTGGGTGTGCCCATCGCCGTGCGGGAAGATACCACGATTGGCCTCAGCGCCTCCGCCGGCGACGTCGCACGGCTGACGCGGGGCACGGTCGTCATCCGGACCGGCAACTCTTCCTCCGATGCCGCCGACGCCAGCGGCCTCGCCGTCACCACCGGCGCTTCCGGCAGCGTCACCTTCAGCGGCAGCAAGTCGGGGCTGACCGTAACCCCGGTCACTTTCCGCTCCGCCAGCTCCGGCGACGTGGCAGCGCTAGAAGTGCGCATCGTGCGCGAGGCCGCCATGGCCGATAAGCTCAGCGCCGCGATCGTCTCCGTTACCCGCCGGGACAGTAAGGGCGAATTGGTGGCGTTCTCCGGTCAGGTCCCGGTCGTGCTGTTCAGCAAGGCGACGAGCGTTAACATCTCGCAGGTGTCGGACCAGGGAGGCGTCGCGGTCTTTGCCGTCCGGGCGGGTTCGGCCGGTCGGGTTGAAGTGACGGCAGGGGTGCCCGGGCGCTCGGATCTGAACAGCCGGCCCGTCACCGTCGCCTTCGCCCGGGCCACCGTCAGCGCCCGTCCCGTCATTCGCACATCGGCCCGGACCGCGTCGCCGGGTGACCCCGTGACGGCCTACATCGCCCTGGAGGCCGGCAACGGCCAGATCGCCGCCAACCCAGGCCCGCCCCTCCGCTTCACGCTCAGTGCACCGCCCGGGGTCTCCATGACGGCCACCGAGTTGGTGATTCCCACGGGCGCCACCCGGTCGGGCGATTCGATCATCACCATTCCCACCGGCATCACCAACCTCAGCCTGGGCGGCGCCATGATCGGCGGTGATGCACTACCTGCCGCGACGGTCAGCGTGGCGACCCGGCCACCTGCCTCCAATACCCCGACACCCACCGGCCCGAATCTGATTGCCATCCCTGCGCAGACGGGGCGTCCGCCCGTCGCCGGCGAGGATGTGCGCTTTACCGTCCGGGCACGGCGGGGCGCCTACGTCGATGCTGACTCATATGCCTTCGGCGTTGGGATCCGCATCAACAACGAACCGGTGTCGAGTCCGATCCCGGAACTGACCATCAAAGTCGGGTCCACATCGCTGGCGCCCGGCGACACCGTACGCACGACGGACGGCGAAGCCGTCATCTGGGTGCGGTACACGGGCACGGGGACGCTGCAGCTGGAGCCGCTGCCTGCTACGGACGTCGACCCGGCCCTTGACCAGTGGGGCGTGGACGGTCCCGCCTCCGCCACACCGGACTGGCAGACTATTGCGGGCAAGGTCACCTATAGCGCCGGGCAGCTGCAGCGGCTCGATGTGCAGGTCACCCCGAACCTGGGCACAGCCTCCCAGGGGATCATCAAGGCGGCACGCGGGCGGTTCGCCACCGTCCGGCTGACGCCGGTCGACCAGTACGGCAACGCGGCGGGCAGCAACTGCCTCGCCACGCTGACCCGGGTGCACGCGTCGCCGGAGGGCGCCCTCGTCCTCCGGGCGCCCGGCGCCGATGTCGCCGAGCAGTCAATCTCCATTGGCGCTTCCGGCTATGCCGAGTTCACCGTCGCCGCCACCACCGACCGGCAGGCGACGTCCGACTGGTCGCCGATAGTCGTCTGCGGCACGACGCCCCTGACGGCGCCCCAGAACGTGACTGTGAGCGCGACGATCCATTCGGCCCCGACGCCGGAAATCGAGTTCGCCGGGGGCCCCGGGACTTCCGGTGACCTGGACGGCGACGACCCCGGCCTCGACCTGCGCATCGCCCAATTGAGCGGCGCTCCCACCACGGCTGAACTGCTGGTCTACGAAGACGACACCCTCCTCGGCCGCTTTGGGCCGGTCCAGGCCAGGTTCGCAGCGGCGGGGGGGCGGACCGTTCGGATCCCGACTACGGTGTTCGGCGGCTCGGCCCGGTCGATCAGGCTCCGGGTGCGCATCCACTCGGGCTCCGATGTGAGCGAGGAGTCCGATCCGGTCTACGTCTACTATTCGCCCTAGAATAAAGTGGGGGCCGCCCTTTCGAACGACGCCCCCTCGTCAAACCGGACTTGCGATTTTCCCGCATCCGGCTTCCGCCAGTCGTAGCCCTACAACAGGGATTGAGTCGTCGTCCCCCGTCACCGGGGTGCAGATTTCACACCTGCTGGGCTAAAGAGTGAGCAGGGATACGAGCCCTAGATCAGCAAGACGTTGGTTCGGAAGCAGGTCGGAAGCCCCTCGGCTCCGACCTGTTTTTCGTTTCAGCACCATGGACCGCAATCGCATGCGAATCCACTGGTCCAGCGTCTCAAAGCGTCCTTTCCTGTGGCCAAGGCGGAAGTAGTTGCCCCATCCCCGAATGACCGGGTTGAGGCCGGCAATCACTTCCGGTAGCTTGCGGTGCGTCTGCCTGGGCGTGAGTTCTCTCACCCTGTCCTTGAACTTCTCCAGGGCACGCCTACGGGCCACTCGGTAGTGCCCCTTGAACGTGAATCCCAGGAAGTCGAAGCCTTCGTAGAAGCGGGTTATGCGGGTCTTCTCCGGGTGGAGCGTCAGCCGCAGTTCCCCTTCTGCCATCTGCTTCAGGAGCCCCAGTGCCGACTTCGCCTTGTTCTGGCTCCGACACAGCACCACAAGATCGTCTGCGTACCTCACGACCTTATACCCCCATTGGGTCAGGGCAGGTCACATCTACTACCCAGCGAAACCCTTGCTTGCGGTATTCCTCCACCATCGCAATCGCTGTCCGAGTCGAGTGGCCCTGACGGAATCCATGGCTGCACGGGAGGAACACCGCTTCGAAGATCGGTGTCAGCACCCGCACCGTCGCCATCTGTACAACTCGGTCCGCTACTGCGTGGGAATGCCGAGTGGTCGCTTGGACCCGTCCGCCTTGTCGATGTACACCCGCCGTACAGGTGGCGGTTTGTATTCCCCGTCCCGCAGTTGCTGGTGCAGTCGCCGCAGACTGCGCTCCAGGTTCTTCTCGAACCGGGTGACGCTCACCAGGTCGACGCCCGCTGCACCTTTGTTCCGCTTCACTGCCTTCCATACCTCGTACAGGTTGCGGAGATCATAGACCTTGTCAATCAGGCTGTAGTGTCTTCTCTTGGGAACCGGTATCACCTTCCCCGGCCCCTGCTCACCAGTCCTTCCGCCGTTCGCTACCAACACACGGCCCTGATTCTTCACGCCGCTCCGACTGTGTGTCAGCTCTCGCAATCGCACCTTTCGGGCTGCGCTACTCAGGTCTTGGATACCGTCCCTGCTGACCTCGGCTCGGGGTCTCCGGCTGGGTGGGGTTTCCCCTCTGGGTGGCGGCCTTTACGTTTAAGCCCTTTAACCGTGTGCCACTCGCTTACGTGGTCGTACTCGACTCGGCTAGGTCTCCTTCGCTCCCCCTGGTTTTCTCCTCCCGCCCGTCGCCGGGGTTCATTGGCCCAGGGATCAACACTACTACGACACCGTCTGACTTCTCATGGCGCTTCGCTCTGGCTTTCCCTTTGGGGTTATACCGCGGCTACCTGTGACCGTTTGGCCCAGGACCCCATGAGATCTCCCTCGATCATCTACGTAGCTGTTCTGCTCCATCCCAACTCTAATCACGCCCGTGTCTCGCAGGTGGCTAAGCTCGCTACTTGCCACCGGGTACCTCTTGCGAAGCAGACTTCCCCGTCTCATGGGCGGGTCGTCAGCGCACGAACGCCACCACTAGTTCGCTTTTGCTTCAGGCTGGAGCTTTGCCGCAGGCCCTTCAGATTCCCAGTCACCCGGGACACCCTGCCATCCGCGCCTCCCGGCATGCGGACTGTTCTTAGGCTTCAGTCCCCGTTTATGAGCTTGGGGACGGGGGAGACTTGAACTCCCTAATTACGTAAACTGCGAGGCGTACCACATGAAGGCCACGGAGGCATAGTACGCCTCCGTGGCCTCTTGCAGGTATTTTGCGACATCGCAGCTAACTGACGCAACAGCCGTGGCTCGAGGAGGCTGAATCGCGGTGCAGTACGACGGCGAGCGTATCCGCAGATTCTACGACGATGATGGCGAAGAGGAGTGGGTAAGGCTGCAGGGCGAGCCTGACCGGCTCGTCAACTTTCACATACATCGCCACTTCCTCGGGCGGTTTGTGGCCCCCGGCGACCGGGTGCTGGAGGCAGGCGCCGGCCCGGGGCGCTTCACAATTGAGCTCGCCCGGCTGGGCGCCTTCATACGGTGGGCGACATTTCGCCGGCGCAGTTGCAGCTGAACCGGGTCAAAGTGGCAGAGGCTGGGTGGGAAGTGCAGGTCGTGGGCCGGGAAGTTCTCGACATTGTCGACCTCTCCCGCTTTCCTTCGGCCGCCTTTAATGCGGTCGTCTGTTACGGCGGCCCGCTGAGCTATATGTTCGACCGGACGGAACAGGCCCTGCAGGAGCTGTTGCGGGTGACCCGTCCGGGCGGGCATCTGCTGCTGAGCGTCATGTCGCTGGTGGGGTCCACCCGGGCCGGATTGGGCGCGGCGTTGGGCTTCGTCGGGCGCTTCGGGCTGGAGGCCGTGTCGCATGTGGCCCGCACCGGGGACCTGGACGGGTCGCTCAACGGGCATGCCTGCCGTATGTTCCGCTGGTCGGAACTGAAGGCGATGCTGGAGCGGCAGACCTGTGCGATCGTGGGCGCCGCCGCCAGCGGCAGCCTGGTGCCCGGGCAGCAGCTGCCCGCGATGGAGCCGGTGGTATGGGAACGGTTCCTGGAGTGGGAACTGGACTACAGCCAGGAGCCGGGCGCCATCGACAGGGGGACGCACATTCTCGCCGTGGTGCGCAAGCACTAGGCAGGACCGCCCCCGTCAGCCGGGGCGCCTCCCTCAAGCCGGGCGCCCTCGTTCTCGCTTGGCAGCCGCCTGTCTCGCCTTGCGGCGGTACGGAGCGCTTTGCTCCTCCAGGTACGTGATCAACGGCTGATGGTCCGCTAAGTCGCGTAAGGGCAGCAGCCCCGCGACTTTCCGCTGCATGGCCTCCAGCGACAGATCCTCCGGATGCACAACCACGAGGCTGATTCTCCGGTTGGCGCTGATGGCCTGCTTGAGCAGGTCGCGCCCTTGCTGCCTACAGATTGCGCCCTCGTTCGTATAACGCTCGGTAGTGTGGTAGTGCTGCGCACCATTGAATTCAAAGGCGACTTGTGGCGGGTAGTAACGATCATACTGCATGCGCTCGCCGGTGAAGGGATTGATAAGGAAACCGGGCCTGGCGTTGTCCTCAAACTCATCACAGTCGGCAAGCAGCGTGAGATACTCCCGCATCAGGGCCTCGCCTTTGAACTCGGCCTCCTCCAGGCGCCATGCGGCTCGGTTGACCTCACCGAGGCGCCGGGTACCCACAGGGTCGCAGATGGAGAAGCGGACAGGGCTGTTCCGGTTAAATTGCGTCGTTTCGAGCCACGCGGCGTTGCGGAGTGCAGTGATCGCCTTCTTTGCCGTATTTACACTAACACCCGCCAGATGGCTGAGTGCGGCGTACGTAAACTGACCACGTTCACCGTCGAAGCCAGGGGTTAGCCGGAGACCGCCATACAGCAGCTTGGCCTGAACGCACACCCCCTTATCGAAAATCAAATCCACGGGGACAGCGGCGCCGTCCTGTTCAGTCGCCGACAGCCAGCCTTCGGCTTTCAACTGGCGCAGCCCCTTTAGCACGGTGTTCCGGGTCAGCCCGGAACGCGTTTCAAGTAGCCTGGGCGACATCGCCCCGCTCTGACCACTCCGGGAATTTACTTGGATGATCATCCAGAGGAGTTTCGTTGATGCGGCCAGATTTGAATCACATAGAAGGGACGCCGGGATACGAACTAACATGGTCTCCATAAGCCACCTCCCAGTTAATGGTAATTCTCCCCTGTCTTATGCAACTCCTGCCACGTGCGTCACTTTTTCGCAGGTGCTCAAGGCCTAAATCGTAGATTTCGTGATAGCTTGGTCTGGATTTTGCCTGGACAGGTACTCCGTGGGGGTATCTGGGAAGATGAAAAACGGCGCCGGGGTGGTGCAGGGGCTTCACCCATGCTCCATCCAGGCGCCTTCCGGGTCAAAAACCAGGCTATGCAGTCTCGCATAATCACTCTTTGACGACAGGACTCACCGTTCCGAGCGGAAGAACTGACAAACGGCCCAGTCATCAGGTAATTGGGGCATCGTGAGGGTCATTAGTGGCAGATACCCCCCCACCGGGAGGCTCAAACGTCTCGCCGGCGCCCCGACGGCCCGGCGTTCTACTCTACGGCGCCTTCAAATCAAACGCCTCGATCTTTCGGTACAGATTCCGAACGCTGATCCCCAGCAACTGGGCCGCCTGAGCCCGGTTCCATCCCGTGTGGGCCAGGGCCGCCGCGATATGCCGGCGCTCCAACTCATCGAGCGTGCATAGCTCCCCGCCCGGAGCCCCCGCCGCCGCCGGACGGGCATCAACAGGCGCCAGCCCCAGGTCTTCGGGCGCAATAAACCGGTCCGGGCTCAGCACCGCCCCCCGCTGCACCAAGTTGAACAGCTCCCGCACATTCCCCGGGAACGGATGCGCCAGCAAGGCGCCCATCGCCTCAGGGGTCATCTCCTTATTCGAGCCGATGCGGGCCAGGAAATGCTCGACCAGCAGGGGAATATCCTCCGGCCGCTCCCTGAGCGGCGGCACGCAGAGCGTCACCACGTTCAGCCGGTAATACAGATCCTCTCGGAACCGCCCTTCTCTCACTTCCCACGCCAGCCGCCGGTTGGTCGCCGCCACCACCCGCACGTCGACCCGGCGCACCCGGGTCTCGCCGACCCGCCGCACTTCCCGGCTCTCCAGGAACCGCAGGAGCTTGGCCTGCAGTTCCAGGGGCAGTTCCCCGATCTCATCCAAAAACAGCGTGCCGCCTTCGGCCAACTCCACCAGGCCCGGCTTCGCCGTCACCGCCCCGGTGAAGGCGCCCCGGGCATGCCCGAACAGCTCGCTCTCCAGCAGGCTCGCCGGCAGTGCCCCGGCGTTCACGGCGATCAGCGGCCCGCCGGACCGCCCGCCCAGCCCGTGCAGGGCACGGGCAATCAGCTCCTTGCCCGTGCCGCTCTCGCCTTCAATCAAGACCGGCGTATCGCTGGCCGCCACTCGCCCCGTCAGTTCCAATACCCGCACAAGGACCGGACTCCGCCCGATGATCTCGACCCCGCCGGCCTGCCGCTTCAGCGCTTCGCGCAGGCCCCGGTTTTCCACCTCCAGGGCTTTCCGCTCGAGCGCCTTCTGCAGCAGCAGTTCGAGTTCGGTCAGGTTGCACGGCTTGGTCAGGTAGTCGTACGCCCCGGCCCGCATCGCTTCCACGGCAGTCTCGATCGAGCCGTGGCCGGTCAGAATCAGCACGGGCAGCCCGGGCTGCAGTTCCCGGGCCCGCTCCAGAACCGCCAGCCCCGAAGCCCCTGGCATCTTCAAATCGCAAATCGCAGCGTCAAACTCCTCCGCTGCCAGGGCGTCCAGCGCCGCCGTGCCGTCAGCAACGCCCGTCACGGCGTACCCCTTGCGAGCCAGACGCTGCTCCAGGAGCGAGCGGAAGGATTCCTCATCATCAGCGACCAGCAAGTGATAGCTACGCATTGTCCCGCTCCCCCCACTCAGGCAAGGTGATGAACACCACGGTTCCCGCCCCGGGCCGGCTCTGCAAAACCATGTTCCCGCCCAGGCCGGTGATGATGCCGTAGCAGGTCGACAGGCCCAGCCCCGTCCCCTTCCCCGGCGGCTTGGTGGTGAAAAAGGGCTCCATCGCCCGCGGCAGGGTCGCCTCGTCCATGCCCGGGCCGTCGTCGGCCACGGTCATCCCGCCCCGGGAGACCGTCACCGTCACGTGCCCACCGCCCCGCTCTTCAAGGGCATCCAACGAATTGGTGATCAGATTGAGAAAGACCTGCTGAAGCAGATCCCGCGTCGCCCGCACGGAGGGCAGATCCTCCTCCGCCTCCACCGTCACCGCGATCCCCGCCTGCCGGGCTCGGGGGAGCACCAGTTCCACCGTCCGTTGGGCCACGCCGGCGACATCGACCGGCTCCAGCTGGGGCTCCGCCGGCCCCCGCCGGGCGAAGTCCAGCAGATTGGCCGTTATCCCCTTGCACCGCTGCACCTGGCCCCGCAACTGCGCCAGGTAAGCCGCCAGATCACCCGACGCCTCCAGTGCCGCGGCACCTTCTTCGTTTAGCCGATCCCCCAGGTCTTCGGCGTACGCCGAGATCACGGCCAGGGGGTTATTGATTTCGTGCGCCACCCCGGCGGCCAGTTGGCCCACCGCCACCAGCTTTTCTGACTGGCGAACGATCAACTCCATCGCCCGCCGCCGGCGCTGATCCTCGTGCAACTGCGCCGTCATGGCGTTAAACGAGTGCACCAGACGTCCCAGTTCATCCCGCCCGCCTTCGGGGACGCGGACCGTCAGGTCGCCGGCGCCGACCTGGCGGGCGCCCGCCTCCAGCCGCTCCAGCGGCACGGTCAGCTGCAGCCCGAAGACGACCGATAGGATGATGATGACGATCATCAGGACGGCGGCGCCCACGCCGAACCTTACGGCCAGATGCTTGACGGGCGCCATCGCTACGGACAGCGGCGTCTCCGCCACCACCCGCCAGGGCAGACCGGGCACAGCAGCGCCGACGCCCAGGACGAACTCGCCCGTGGCCGACCGGTAGCTCTGCGCCGGGTCGGCGGGGGGCTCAGAGGGCCGGGCGCCGGCCAGCACCAGGCTGAAATCGGTGGCGCCGATCAGGCGGCCCGCCTCATCGGTGATCTGAATCCGGGCGTCGCCGCCGGCAATCTCCGCCGCCAGCGAGCGCAGCGAGGCGCGGGCCAGCAGCGCCCCGGCGCCGCCCGGCAGGATCACCCCGATGCTCACCAGGGGGCGCCCGTCCAGATCCAGCGTGACCGGGCCCAATACCTGACTCCCGCCGACCCCGCCCCCGCCGCTGACCAGGGCGTCCCAGAGCGGCATCCCGCCATACTCCCGGGGAGTGGCCCCGGTCACCACATCCCGGCGGGAAGCCCGCCCCAGCTCCCGGCCCCGGCCATCGGCCAGGGCCACATCTTCGAGATACGGAAGGTCGCGCAGCAGCGTATAGAGCACCCGCTCCTGCTCGGCGGGAACCTGCCGCGTAAGGCGGCTTCCCTCCAGCCGGGCCAGGAGTTCGAGCTGCCCCGTGGCCTGGCGAATTGAGCGGCTGACCTGCTCCGCCACCGCTTGAGCGGCGGCCAGGTTCTGGGCCGCGACGACATCCGCCTGTGCTCCCTGCGCCGATGCGAGCCCGTACCACCCAAACAGGCTGAGCGGCACCACCGACATGACAACGCCGAAGAGGAGCACCTTGACCCGCAGGCGGTTCCACCAGCCCGTCACGGCCCCTCACCTCCCACGGTCCGCGCAAAGGCCAGCCCGACCGGCGACAGAGCAACGCCGAGGCGGGTGGCGACCCGCAGGTCGACGACCAACTCAGGATGGTCAGGCGTCTCCACGGGGACGTTGGCGGGGTTCTGCCCCTGCAGCAGCTTGACCACAAACCGGGCGGACTGGCGCCCCTGATCTTCCATCGATGTGCCGTACGCGGCAAGCAGGCCGCCCTCGCCGCGCAGATCAAGCGGGCCCATTACCGGCAGGCGGAGCCGCTCGAACTCGCCGGCCAGCTGGCGCCCGGCCGACTCGAGTACTGCCGCCGGCAGCAGCAGGGCCGCATCGTATTCGTCGGGGGTCAGCCGCTGCAGTCCGTCCAGGGCCTGCTGCTGCGTCTCAGCGGCGAGCACGCCCACGGTCAGCCCGAGCCGGACGGCTGCGTCTTCCGTCACCGCGAGCGCGTGCTGCCCGGGAATCACGGATGGGTCGTAAATCAGCAGCACCCGGCGCACGTCGGGCAGCAGTTTATGCAACAGCTCCAGCCGCTTGGCGGATAGTTCGGCGTGCTGGTTATCCACGCCCGTCAGGCGCCCCCCGGGGCGGATCAGCGACGCCACCAGGCCGGTCCGGACCGTCGAAGCGACGCCCAGCATCACTACGGGGGGAGCGCCATCCGCCGCCGCCTCCGCTTTCAGGGCGACGGCCTCCACGCCCCCGCCTGCTACGGCGACCGCCGGCCGGCTCTGCATCAGGCGGGTGGCCAGGGCGGACAGCTCCTCCCTGCGCCCCTTGGCGGAGTATACTTCCACTCGCACTTCCGGGTAGCCGAGCTCCTGCAGCCCCTGCCGGAGCCCGTCTACTTTGGGCTGGCGGACGTCGTCGGCCAGGAGCACGGCGACCAGGGGCGGCGCGGGGCGCCCTGCGGTGCAGCCTGATACGGTCAACATTATGACCAGAAGCACAACAATACGTCGCACCCTAAACCACCCCCTCTGAACCACCATAACACATCTGCGCCTGCCGGTGGAACAGGGGCGCTGCGTGCAACCAGGCGGGTGCTCCGGGCGTCATACGTGTGAATTGCTTAAGCCGGAGGGCCGTAACCGATGCACAGAAAGATACAGGCGTTCCTGATCCAGCACGGCTGCGCCGGCGTAGCCGAGCATACCGCCCGGGTCGCCCTCCGGGCCCGCCAGCTGGCCGCCGCCCACGGCGCCGACCCCGACGCCGCCGAGGTGGCGGGATGGCTCCACGACATCGGCAACGTCATTCCCGACGCGGAGCGGGTCGCCGCCGCCCTGGCATACGGCATCCCTGTACTGCCGGAAGAGGCGGCCTGCCCCACCATCCTTCACCAGAAGCTCTCGGCGCGCCTGGCGCGGCGCTACTACGGCATCACCGACGAGGCGGTCCTCGCGGCCGCCGGGTGCCACACCACGCTCCGGCCCGGGGCCGCCCTCCTCGACAAAGTCGTCTTTCTGGCAGACAAGTTGGACTGGGCCGGCCCCCATCGGGAGGCCGTCACCGCGGCCCTCCAGAACTCGATAGATGCGGCCATTCTCACCTGGATACAAAGGCAGCGCTTCCAGGTGATCCACCCCTGGCTGCGGGCCGCAACCGAAGAACTAACCCGCGAGGTGTAAGGCGACATGTTTACCCCCCGCCCCGTCCACCGCTCCCGGCTGCGCATGGCCCTGGGCACCGTGTTCTTCTCCTTACGCCGACATATCAAATGGCGCTTCTCCCGCACCCGGTGGGCGTCCCGTCGCAAAGACCCCGCCACCCTACCCGAAGTGATCTTCGAGCACCGCACGCCGCTTTTCCGCGCCCTGCGCGACGTGCCGCTCCACCTGCAGCAGGGGAAAGTGACGAACCTGAAAATCGCCATCGCCAAAATGGGTGGTATCTGCATCGCGCCGGGCGAAACCTTCTCCTACTGGAAGCTGATCGGCCCGCCCTCCGCCCGCCGGGGCTTCGTCCCCGGCATGGCGCTGCATAACGGCGTCCTTCAGGAAGAGGTCGCCGGCGGGTTGTGCCAGCTCTCCAACCTGCTTTACTGGATGGTTCTGCATACCCCGCTGACGGTGGTGGAACGCTGGCGCCACAACTACGACGTCTTTCCCGACGCCGGGCGCACCCTGCCCTTCGGCAGCGGGGCGACCTGCTTCTACAACTACGTGGACCTGCAGTTCGCCAACTGCACCGACCAGCCGTTCCTCCTGCACCTCTTCATGACGGAGACGCATCTGGTGGGCCAGTGGCGGTCCGACCGGCCGGTCCCGTTCCGCTACCAGGTCTACGAGTCGCACCACGAGTTCCGCCACGAGCCCTGGGGCGGGTACACCAGGCATAACGAACTGCGCCGCAAGGTATTGTCCCGGGCGGGCGAGGAACTCAGCGACCACCTCGTTACCCAGAACCACGCCATCATGATGTACGAACCGCTGCTTACGGACGGCAGCTAACCCGTCCGGTCAGGAGCCGGGCGCCCCGGAGGGGGCCGGAAACCAAAGGCCCCGTGCCGCGACCGGCGTCGCAGCACGGGGCCTCGCTATTACACGTCCGTCGCCACCCAACAGCGGCGCAGAATCTCCATCGCCTCGGCGGTGTCGCCCCAGCCCTGAACTTCCACCGGCTTCCCTTCCAGCGCCTTATAAGCGGCGAAGAAGTACTCGATCTCTTTCAGCACGTGCGCCGGCACATCGTCCAGGCTGTCGTACTGGCGCAGGCGGGGGTCATGCAGCGGCACGGCAATGATCTTCACATCTTCGCCCTTTTCATCGATAGTCTTCAGGCACCCGATCACTTTGCCCGCCACCGCGCAGCCCGGAAACGTCGGGTTGGTGACCAGAATCAGGGCGTCCACAGGGCGCCCGTCCGGGGCGATGGTATCGACGATGAGGCCATAATCCGACGGATAATGGATCGACGAATGCAGCACCCGGTCGAGCCGGACCCGCCGCTTCAGCCGGTCCCAGACATACTTGTTCTGGCTCCCCTTCGGGATCTCGACGATAATCTCCACGATATTCTCACCCACGGATCCTACCTCCCCCTATAGCTGCAGGCCGTCCTCCCTGCCCCCGAAACGGCCCAGCGCCCAGAGCGTCAGCACCGTCAGCCCCGTCAGCACCGACCCGAGGGCCGCCGCCGTTCCGAAGCTGTCCGTCATCACCTGGTTATAGATCTGAATCGACACGGTGGCCGTGCGCCCCGTGTACAGCATGATCGTACTCGAAAGCTCCGAGAGCGTCGAGACCCAACTGACCATCGCCCCCGCGACGGCAGCCGGGAACATGAGCGGCACGGTGATTCGCCAGAACGTCCGGGACGGCGGGGCGCCCAGCGTCAGCGAGGCCTCTTCCACCGCGGGCGACATCTGACGCAGGCCGGCCGCGGCCGACCGCACCGTATAGGCGATGCGCCGCACGACATACGCGATGATCAGGATTGCACCGGTCCCCGTCAGGACCAGCGGCGGGCGCCCCCAGGTCAGCAGCAGCCCGATGCCCAGCACCGTGCCGGGCAGCACCTGCGCCAGAATCAGCAGCCCGTCGAGCGTGCGTGATATGGGACCGGGGCGCCGCACCAACAAGTATCCCACCGCCATGCCGCCGGCAAGCATGGTCAATGTAGCGGCGGCGGAAAACCAGAGCGTGTTGGCAATGGGCGTCGCCATGCGATCGACCATCAGCCGGTAGTTGTCCAGGCCGAACTCACCCGTAAAGAGCGGCCCCCGCGCCCGAATGAACGACGTGACCACCACCACCGCCTGCGGCAGCACAGCCACTCCCGCCACGAGCCAGGCGAACACCACCGCCGAGCCCCGCAGTGCGCCCCGCAACGGCCGCACAGCAGGCGCCCGCAGCGCCTGCATGGCGTAGCTGCGCCCGCTGATCACCCAGCTCTGCAGCAGCAGGGCGCCCAGGGCGATGGCGAGCATCAGCACGCTGCTGGCCGATGCCATGCCTGCGTTGCCCCCGACTTCGCTCAGGAACTCGTTATACGCCAAAATCGGCAGGGTGCGCATCCCTTCGCCAATCAGCATCGGGGTGCCGAAGTCGGCCAGCGTGGTGGTGAAGACCAGCAGCCCGCCCGCCGCAATCGCCGGCAGGCAGAGCGGCAGCGTCACCGTCCAGAGCCGCGTGAGCGGCCGGACGCCCATCGTCTCCGCCGCCTCTTCCAGTGACGGATCGATCCGCTTCAGCGCCGCCACCGTAAGCATGAAGACATAGGCGAAATGATGGATGATGAAGACCAGCAGCACCCCGCCCGGCCCGTAAATGCTGATGCCCTGCAGGCCGAGCAGCTTTGTCATGAACCCCGCCCGCCCGAGCAGCAGAATCCAGGCGTACGCCCCAATGAACGGCGGCGAGAGCAGCGAGAGCACGGCAGCGGCCCGGATGAAGCCCTTGCCGGGGATGTCGTAACGCGACACCAGCACCGCCAGCGGTACGCCGATCAGAATCGATCCGAGCGTGGCGGCAGTGCTGAGCCAGAGGCTGTTGACCAACCCTCTGTAATAGTAGGCCTTGCTGAAAAATCGCACGTAGCTGTCGCCCGCCAGCAGGCTGGAGGCGGTCAGCCGGAGCGTCGGCCAGAGCAGGAACAGCAGCAGAAAGGTGACGGCAACCAGCCCGATGATCGTCCAGCCGCGCCCTTTCATCGGACGGCCCTCCCTGTAGCCACATCAAAGAAGTAAAGCTCTTCGGGCCGGAAAGAGACGACCAGGCGGGCGCCCGGCGGAAAAGAACCGGGCGGCTGGGCGGAGAGCGCCACCACCGATTCGCCGGTGGAGAGCCGCACCCGCACGGCGGCGAAGGCGCCGTGGAACGACTCCTCCTCCACCGTGCCCTTCAGGGCCGTTTCACCCGGGGGCTCCCAGCCCACGGGCAGGGGCTTCAGCATCTCGGGGCGCACGCCCAGCTCCACCGGGCCGGCGGGCGGCGCCTTGAAGCCGCGCTCGAACTGCTTGCCGCCCGCCGTCACCAACTCGCCATTGACTTCAGCCGCCAGAAAAGAGCAGGAGCCGACGAACGCAGCCACGGCCCGGTGGGCGGGGTGGCGGTAGATCGAGACTGGGCTGCCCACCTGCAGAATCCGCCCCGCGTCCATCACGGCGATGCGGTCAGAGATGGCCAGCGCCTCCTCCTGGTCATGGGTGACGTAAATCGTCGTGATGCCGATCCGCTTCTGCAGGCGGCGGATCTCTTCCCGCATGGACTGGCGCAGGCGGGCGTCCAGATTGGAGAGGGGTTCGTCCATCAACAGAACGGCAGGGCGGGTGGCCAGCGCCCGCGCCAGTGCCACCCGCTGCTGCTGCCCGCCGCTGAGCTGATCAGGCCGGCGGGGTCCCAAACCCTGCATCTGCACAAGTTCAAGCGCTTCCGCCACCCGCTCCCGCACTTCCCTGTCCGGCAGCTTGCGGGCCCGCAGGCCGTAGGCGACGTTCTCCGCCACGGACATGTGCGGGAAGATGGCGTAGTTCTGAAAGACCATGCCAATGTTGCGCTGGTAAGCCGGCTCGCCGTCCACCCGGCGGTCGCCGAAATAGAGAGCGCCGGAGTCGGGCGTCTCCAGCCCCGCCAGCAGCCGGAGCAGGGTGGTCTTGCCACACCCGCTCGGCCCCAGCAGCGTAAAGAGTTCGCCCGGTTCAATATCGACGGAGACGCCCGCTACGGCTGTGACTTCATCAAAACGCTTGACTGCGTCTTCGATTCGAACGTGGCTCACGGGCGCCCCTCCCGGTTCCTGTTACTTCGTGATGACGTCCTGCCACTGGCTGAGAATCTCCGTGCGCTTGGCGGAGACCCAGGGCATATCGATGGTGACCAGCTTGATTTCACCGAGCGGCTTGAGCCCAACGGGGGGCGCCACGTCGGTTCGGGCCGGGCGCAGGCCCAGCTTGGCCGCCAGCTCCTGGCCGGTCTTGCTGAACATGAAGTCCATGAACTTGCGGGCGTTCTGCGGGTGCTTGGCGCCCTTGATGACTGCCAGCGAGTCCGGAATGGTTGCCGTGCCTTCGGCGGGGTAGACCATGGCAATCGGGCCGCCGGCCTTGGCGTACTTCCAGACCGAGCTCTCGATGGTCAGGGCGATGGCGTATTCGCCGTCGTTGACACCCTTGGGCGGCAGGCTCGAGGAGCCGAGCACCTTGGCGTTCTTGACCACGCCCTGGACCGTCTGCCAGCCCTGGCCGCCGGTCTCCTTGCCAAAGAGGGTCAGCATATTAACGACCTGGACAAAGGCAGTGCCGCTCTTATTGGCATCCGCCATTGCCAGCTTATCCTTCCACTTGGGGTCCAAAAGGTCCTTCCAGCCCTGTGGGGCGTCGGCCTCTTTGACCAGGTTCTTATTGTACGCGATCACCATGGGGAGCGCGTTGTAGCCGTACCAGATGTTGTCGGGCGACTTGAGGCTGGCGGGGATGGCGGCGTCATCCTTGACCTTGTAGGCTTCAAAGAACTCGCGGTAGGCCTCGTAGGACTCGGCGCCGCCGCCGAGCATCACGTCACCCTGCGGGCCGGCTGCTTCCGCCTTGATGCGGTTCAGCATTTCTCCGGTGCCGGCGAAGACGGTGTCGACTGCAATGCCCGTCTCCTTGGTGAACGCTTCAGCGATGGGGTTGTACAGGTCGGCGCCAAAGGAAGTATAGAGAGTCAGCCGCTTCTCTTCTTCCTTGGGCGCGGCGGGTGCCGCAGGCGCGGGCTCCTGCGGTTTGGTGGAGGCGCATCCGGTGGCCAGGACCATGGCGGCGAGCAGGCCGGCCATCCATTTGAGAGCGATGTTGCGCACGTTTGTTCATCCTCCTGAGAATTGGACTCATCGGTGATAAGTGTGCAGGATGGACCCATCCATTTCAACAGCCAATTCCCGAATGGATTGGATGGATATCACCAAAAAAGATCCGTCCCCCGCTGCGGGGGGCGGATCTTGTGTGGCGCCGGCAGTGCGGGGGCGGACCGGGTTCGTGCGGTTACTTGCGCTGGATTCCCTTGCCGTCGTCCGCGTATTTGATGTTACCGTCATGGTACGTCCAGGCGATGGACCTGAAGGTGAACGAGATCTCCTCCAGCGGCGGGTCGCTTGATGAGGCCGGCTCAATGGTGCTGGGGACCCACATCTGGTAGCCGGTGATCAGGGCTTCCTTCAATTCGACGGTGAAGAACTGCTCGGTCGTGCCGTCACCGGTGGGGTTGGGCCGGAAGAACTTGAACGTGGCCTCCACGTTCCCGCGTTCCACCAGAGCTTTGATCAGCAGGGGCGTTGACTTATCAATCCGCTTGACGCATTTGAAGACCTCGTATTGCCGACCTTTCTCAGTGGAGACGATGGCCTGCTCCACGGAGACGCATTCAATGCTGCCCGCCCGGCCCAGCGACTGCTGGGTCGAATCCCCCTGAATAGCCGCACCGTCGACCTTGAGATATAAGTGTACAGTTTCGGCGGCGAAAGCGGTGGCGACCCCCAGCATGGCCGTCAGCATCAGCACGGCGAAACACAGGAGCCCACGCTTGCTCCAGCGGATCATGGCACTCACCTCATATCCTTATCCGGATATTTCAATTGTACCATGGCAGGTGGAACGTTCCCTTAAAGTTCATGTAAATGCGGCGTTTCGTACCTGGCCGGAGCGATGGGAGGTGCAGCACCCCGCACTGTGCTGATCGGACACTACAACCTGTCGGAAGGGAACACCATCCCGGCGGAAGTGAGCATCATCCCATCGGAAGGGAACATCATCCCATCGGAAGTGAGCACCATCCCAGCGGAAGTGAACATCATCCCGGCCGAAGTGACCATCATCCCATCGGAAGTGAGCGCCATCCCGACGGAAGTGAACATCATCCCGGCGGAAGTGAGCATCATCCCATCGGAAGTGAACAGCACCCTGTAGGAAGTGGATGGCAATTGAAGGCCCGGCGCAACGAATGCGCCGGGCCTTTCTGCTACAGACTATGGCGGAGAGGGAGGGATTCGAACCCTCGGTACGGTTTTGCCGTACACAGCATTTCCAGTGCTGCACCTTCGACCACTCGGACACCTCTCCGTGGTAGAAAGAAAATGGTGGAGCTAAGGGGATTCGAACCCCTGACCTCGTGGGTGCGATCCACGCGCTCTCCCAACTGAGCTATAGCCCCCTGTGAAATTGGCGCGCCCGGCAGGATTCGAACCTACGACCCCTTGATTCGTAGTCAAGTACTCTATCCACTGAGCTACGGGCGCACAAAGATTCGATGGTGTCGGAGGCGGGACTTGAACCCGCACGGTTGCCCATACGCCCCTCAAACGTACGCGTCTGCCAGTTCCGCCACTCCGACAAGAGTGAGTCAGCAAGCGTTATATTACTACAGTCGGGCGCTTTTCGCAAGCGCCCGACCCGAAGTAGTTATTGTGTGAACTGAGGGGCGCCCCTCAGCGCACGCTGAAATCAAAGACGTTCGATTCCACGCTGCCCGGATTGATGACCTGGGCAGTCCAGGCCGCCACCTCAGCGGTGAAATTGGCGTAGATGCGAATTTCCGCGGCGGATATGAACTTTGTGCGCTCGGCGGGAATCCAGAACGGCACCCCAAGACTGGTCAGTTTGACCTGCGCGCCCGGGACAAAGCCGCTGCCCCTGACGGCAGCCCACTGCAGGCCGTTGCGGGCCGGCACCGGGAAGGCGGCTGGATCCACCCCGGTCTGTACCTCCCCCACCTTCCAGCCTTCATGCTCGCTCATGGTACGGGCCATCGCCGCCAGCTGGTCGGCGGTCAAACTCGCCATCGGGGTCTGCCGCGCGAAGCCGGTCCTGGTCACCACGTAACGGATATAGGCTTCCGTATCGTTGCCGTCGGTCTCCGGCGCCCACCTGCCGATGGCCCCTTCTATGGTCCGGAAATGATACGTCGGACCGGTCAGCAAGGCGATCATCGCCTGCCAGCCCATCTGCTCGGTCGGGAAGACGGCCATCTCGTTGTTGATGCCGATGGCGCCGTGCTCAGCGGCCCACGTGCCGCCTCTGATGTTGCCCGGGTTGTTGTTGCGCCACGACTTGGTGCCGTTGACCTTGCAGGTGCCGTCAGGGTAACAGACCTTCATGCCATGATCGAAGGAGACCGACCCGTATGGGCTGACTCCGGCAATCCGCGGCGACGGGCTGCCCGCGGCGGGCGGAGCCGGGGCCGCAGCCGGAGGCTGCGCCGGGTTTGACCCGGTACCGAACTCCGCAAACGACTCGGCCAGGCGGTCGATGACCTGGGTCTCAACCAAGTAGACGCCCGCCCGGTTCAGGTAGAGTATCAGTTCCGTCCGAAACTCCTCGGTCTTGACGAACCGGGCGATCCAGAAGGCGACATCCGGCAAGGCGTTCGGGTCATCGCTCAGCAGATTAAGGTCGATGTGCAGGCGCTGGAGCAGTACCTTCGAGACAGCAGCGGAAAGCAGGTCCTCTGTCAGGGCCTGGTTCGCCTGCTCTGTCCCCCAAGCATACTTGTTGACAGCATAGTCGGTTCCCCTGGTGATCCAGTCGACCACGGCGGCCGCCTTCGGTGACCTGACTGCCAGCCCGAACCCAAGCGCCTCCACACTTCCCGTATAGAGGGCCACGGCGGCCTGCCGGGTGATCGACACGCCGGATTCGGCGATTTCGAGGGCGCCACGCAGCAGCGCCTGGGAGGTGGAGTAGAGGGCACTGGCCTTCTGATAGTGCTGCCGGGCGGCCGCGACATCCCCGCCGTCCAGGGCCCCGCGGGCCGTAAGCAGTTCGTCGCGCGCCAGTCGCCGGTCCTTCATGGCCAGATCGACCAGGTTGTTGTACTTCGCCAGGTGGCGGGAGAGCCAGAGCGAGACCTTCGCACGCCAATCATCGGTCAGCAGGACCGGGTCTTCCTGCACAGCCTTGAGCAGATCCTCAATACCGGTGCGCAGGTGAGTATTCTGTTCCGTCCCTGCCGCCGTGGCAAAGCGCCGGGGCTGGGCGGCCGGGCCATGCGCCTCGCCGTGAATGGCGGTCACCCGCCAGTAAACGTGCGCTCCCGGCGGCCCGTCAACGATCATCGACGTCCCGGCGGTCCAGTGGCTTACCACCATCTCCTGGAAGGCTGCATCCCGGGCCGCCTCCACCAGATATCCGGTGCTGCCGGCAACCTCCTGCCACGCCAGCGTCACGGCGGTGGGGAGTCCGGTCGCCCCGTCGGCGGGCGAGACGAGCACAGGCTGCCCCGGCGTCTGCGCCCCGGCTGCCCCGGGCTGGCGAGGCGTAGTCGAATAGCTCACGGGATTGGCGGTGCCAATCTGGTGGATCAGATCAGCCGCCCGGCCCGGGATTGCGAAGCTGTCCTGATCCGGGATCTCCTCGATCAGGCCCGAATCCCGGTACAACTCGAGGATGCGCACCCAGAAGCGGGCCCGGCGCTCCAGGCGGTGGGAGATCTCATCGATCCGGACCGCCGCATCCTGCACATCGACTTTCAGTTGTTCGGCAGCAGGACAGGCCGGGCGGTAGCGCGCGAGGACCCGCCAGACGCTCGCGATGCCGTGGAGCGCGTTATTGGGATCGGCGGGCCAGAACGGCTCCCGCTGCCCGGCTTCCGCCTGCAGGTCAAGCTCCAGTTCACGAATGGGTGTCGCCTCGACGGCGGCGGCTTCCCGCCGGAGGGCGCCGGCCAATTCTTCGTCGCCGCAGGCACCGGCATCGGCATAGCGGTTGATGCTCCGCGTCAGGGCCCGGAGGACTTCCACAGCCGCTTCGGCGGCGGGGCGCGTCTCCCGGATCTCCCGGCGGTTCGCTTCCCGTTGCTCCTGAAAAGCGGGGTCAAACTGCGGCACGGGCGGCGCCGGCGGCGGGGGAATCTCGGGCGCAAGGGGCGCCCCGGCCCCGGCAGTCGCGGGCAGACTTGCCGGCTGCGGCTGCACATCCGCCAGTTCGGCTGCCAGGGCAGCCCTCGCCTGCTCCAAAGCGGCCCCGGCCGCGGTCAGCCCGGCTTCCGCAGCCGATAGCTCCGCCGCCAATCCCTGGGCCCTGGGCAAGATGCTGTTCGCCCGCTCCCAGTCGTTGTAGCGTCGCTGAAAGTCGCCGGAATCCGGCGCATCGGTTCCGAGGAGTTGGAGGGCGAACGCCGCCCCAACGGCCTTGCCACTGTATGTCACAATCGCCCGCCGGCATTCCAGCTCCGCCGCCGCCTTCTCCATCGCGAGGAGCGCTTTGAGCTGGGGCGGTCTGGTCCGGTTCTCGGTGAGCGCGGCAAGCCAGCGGCCGCTGTCCGGCACGGCCGCGGCGCACTGCTGGGAATACTCATCGGCATAGCGTCTGAACTGATTCATGGCGGACCGCAGGTCATCCGGGCGCCCGCCCCGCAGCAGGTCGCCCACCATCAGCATCGATTCGCGCAGCGACAGGTCGTTGGCCAGGGCATGGAGGTACCGGTCAAGCGCCTGCCGGTAGCTCTGGTACCGGACGATGTACCCGGCGAGCGCGGCGGGCTCCACTGCAGGTGCAGCCGGCGCCGGCGGCACCGGCTGGGTGGGCGGCGCGGCTTGGGCCGCGCCCGCCAGCCCCTCCACCCGCCCCGGCTTGGTACGGCGGTCGGTGCTGCCGTCGCCCAGCTGGCCGTGGGCGTTCTGCCCCCAGGTCCAGACGGAGCCGTCACGCCGCACCGCCACGGAGAAGGACTGGCCCGCCCCAATCTGCACCACGTCGCGCAGCCCCGCCACGCGGGCCGCGGAGGTGCGGCTGTCGGTGCTCCCGTCGCCCAACTGGCCCTGCGAGTTGCCGCCCCAGGTCCAGACGGTGCCGTCGCTGCGCAGGGCCAGGGAATGGCTGTACCCCGCAGCGATGGCCGTCACCTTGGTCAGCCCCGGCACCTGCGCGGGTGTGCGGACCGGAGAGCCCGAGGTGCTCCCGTTGCCGAACTGGCCGTCCGTATTGTAGCCCCAGGCCCACACGGTGCCGTCCGACCGGAGGGCAATGGTATGGCTGGCGCCCGTGGCGACGGCGGTCACCTCACTCAGGCCCGTCACCTGTACGGGGGTGGCGGCGAGTTCCACGGTGGTGCCGTCGCCGAGGAGGCCCCCAAACTGGCCGTTCTCACCCCAGGCCCAGAGGGTGCCGTCAGACTTGAGCGCGTATGTACGGCCGGCGATGGCGCTGGCGAAGATCGCCTTCACCCCGGTCAGACCGGTGACCGGCACCGGAGTGAGTGACATGGCAGACGGCCCGGAATCCCCGTTGCCCAGGCCGCCGTAGCCGCCGTAGCCCCAGGTCCACACGGTGCCGTCCGACTTCAGCGCGGCAGCATGCAGTACCCCGGCCGCAATGGCCTTCACGCCGGTGAGCCCCTGTACCGGTACGGGCTTGCTGCTGTGTGCGGTGCTCCCGTTGCCCAATTGCCCGTAGGAGTTGTCGCCCCACGCCCAGACCGTGCCGTCGGCCTTGAGGGCCAGCGTCTTGTGACCGCCCGCGGCGATGGCCTTCACTCCGGTGAGATCCATCACGGGCACGGGAGTGCCGGAATCGACGGTGGTGTCGTTGCCGAGCCCGCCAAAGTAATTCTGGCCCCAGGCCCAGACGGTGCCGTCCGCCTTCAGCAGTGCGGTATGCTCCCAGCCCTGGGCCGCCTGCGGGCTGGCGCCGGCGTGGGCCCGCCCCGGGCTGACCAGGGGAAGCAGCAGGCAGATGGTCACGGCGAAGGCCAGGAGTCTTCCGCGGCGATTGAACAACTGCATCACGACCTTGATATTTCACGTCTGCCTGATGATTCAACGCCGTGACAGTTCCTCCTGCTTAGAGCCGGCAGGCTGCCTGCTTATCCCTGCAGCAGCCGAACTCCGCGGCCGGGCGGGCATGCAGCCCTTCACGATGGCCAATGACCACCGTTCGCTCCAAAGCCGCCACCTCCGTTCCCACAGAATCAGCGGGGCAGGGCGAGCCGGGCCCGCAGGTAGCGTTGGTCCAGGAGGCGCATGCAGTCGGGCCGCTTCCCTTCCGCCAGCGCCGTAAAATACGTGAGTTGATATAGCGGCAGGGCCGCATAGAGGGGGCTGGAGCACTCCGGCACGCCGGCGGGCAGGAACGTGACCAGATCGGCGCCGGGCAGGCCGTCCGGATCATCGGTGATGGCCCAGATCCGGACCCCGATCTCCGAGAGCGCCAGCGCCAGGCCCCTGGCCTTGGCCATGGCCGGTCCCCGCACCACCGGCAGGACGACCAGGGCGCCCGCCAGCCGGCGCAGCACGCCGTACTCCGCCGGACGGTGGCTGACCAGGGCCAGGGTCTGGTCGGCATCGGGCAGGTCAGCCCGGGCGCCCGACGCCAGATGCAGCGCCAGCGTGGTCACCACTTCCTGCCCGAACGTGCGGCCCAGTTCGGCACCGGCCTGGCTCACAAAATCGGCGACTACATCTAGCAAGCCATTGGGCACGCGCCCGGCGACATCGGCCCGGCGCAGGAGCCGCTGCAGGTAGTAATCCAGGTCGGTCTGAATCAGCCGCTGCAGTTCCCGGGTCTGCAGACCGCTGCCCAGGCAGCCGGTCACCCGCCGGTGCAGCTCACGGTACAGATCGGGCGGTATGTAATCGTCCCGGCGCGACTCCGGGGGGCGCCCGGCAGCGGCGGGCAGATAGAGCCGGTCCTCCACCCCCACCAGCCGCTCGGCTTCCCGCACCGTCTCCCCGGCGCTCAAGTAGGCCACGGCGCTGCGCAGTTCGCCGACGTTGCCCGTGGCCCGGAAGGAGAGCAGGGCCGCCAGGGCCAACGGGCTGACCGAGATCGGAATGCCGACGCGCGACGCTTCTTCCTGCAGGAAAAGCTCGACCAGCGTAAGCCGCTCCCCCAGCGGGCGGGTCTCCAGATCCGGCAAGTTGATCACCACCGGGAACCGGAGCGCGGGTCCTCGGAGGTGGCTCCCACCAGCGTGACGGATGCCTTGTGCGTCCCCCCCGCCCCCAGCGCCCGGTAAACCCCCCGGTCCATCAACAGAAAGAGCATCTCCTGCCCTTCCGGTGGCAGGCGGTGAATCTCGTCGAGGAAGACCAGGCCGCCTTCGCTATCTTTCAGCAGGCCCGGCACATCCCGGTCGGCGCCAGTGAAGGCCCCGCGCACATAGCCGAAAAGCTGTGCCAGCAGCAGCTGGGGGTTGGCAGTATAATCCGCGCAGTTGAAGACGCAGAAGGGGGCGCCCGGGCGCAAGCGCCCGGCCGCGGCGGCATAGCGGTACATCGCTTCGGCCAGCCGGCTCTTGCCGGCGCCCGCGGATCCGGCGATCAGCGTCGGCAGGCCCCGGGGCGGATAGAGCGTGGCTGCCTTCGCCTGCTCGATGGCGGCCCGCAGGCTGCCCTGGGCGCCGACCAGGTCGGCGAACGGGTCGGCGCCCGGCTCGGGGCCCGGGGGCCGAAAGCGCTCGGCGGTGGCGGGCAGCGCATCGCCCGTGGCGGCGAACCGGACCGGGCGCCCGGCGGATTTGGTTGCCAGAACTTCCCGGTACAGCTCGTTCAAGTCCGCGCTGGCATTGTGGCGATGAACCCGGCAACTGCGGCCACTTCCTCTGCGGTCGCTCCGCGTGGGGCTCCCGCGGGAGCCAGCCGCAGGACCGCTTCCAGGACCTTCTGCTTTCGCATGGCGCACGCCTGCGCCAATTGTGTAAGTCGTTCGACTATCGCTTCTCCACGTTGGCGAGAAAAGCCTGTCTGTCAGAAAAGGCGATCGCCGCCCGATGTGCCGGCAGCGATGTCTGCGTCCTTGCTCTTATGTAATTGTAGGCTGCGAATGTGAGACAAGGCTGGGGCGGAAGCCAGCCTGCCGATTCGCCTGTTTTTGGCAGACTGTGTCCGACGGTACGACGCAAACGAGCGGTGAATCCTTGGAATTGGGCGCCAGCCAGCTCAGTAAGCTGCCTGTTATCGGGCTTTTAGAGACCGGATGTCATGGTTTGGCCTGAAGAAAGGCCGTCCTGAGGGCAAAACGGCTACTCGACCACGTTATTCGCCGACAAATTGCTTGCATCTCTCGAGCCCCTTCTACAAAGAAGCGGCGAATCCGGGAAGCCACCCCGGCTGTGACTTGAAAAGCGGCCGGTCAATAGGGCACTCGGCCCCCGACCCTGCGTACATCCTCGTCCAGACTCCGAGCGAAACAGCCATCGCCGCCCACGGGAGGGCGGCGATGCCGGCGTTCGGGGTTCGAGGGATGACCATTACCACCAGTAAACGTTGTTGACCGCGGCCAGGGCCAGGGCGGCTACAGCAGCCAAAGTGACGTACAGCTTCGTCTTCAAGAAAGTACACCCCCTCGGATAGCCAAGTCCGTATCCACTCACACGCCGGGGGCTGGGGCCGCACGGCGGGCAAGACGTTCGGCGCGCGCCCGGAGGACCAGGCGGCAGACGAGCCAGAAGATGCCCACGGCGATGAGGACGTCGCCCGGGCTGACGACCCAGCGGACCAGGGGAATCCAATCGCCCAGCCAGTTCAGAGGATGGCCGGTAAAGAGGGAGTGCTTGGGGAGGGCGCCGGCCAGCAGTTCGGCGGCGACCTGGGGCCGGTTGATTATGTACACGGCCTGCAGCAGGACGGGCATGCGCCCGTGGTTGGCCGCGATCGCGAGCACATTGGTCAGGAAGCCGAGGCCGACGAGGCGCATGGGGAGTGCGGCCCGGTTGGCCCAGAGGAGGACGAGCACCGAGGCCTGCTGGCCCCAGAGCAGGTATGGGCCCCACCCCACGGGGAGGAACCAGATTGCAGCAGCGAGCCCCCCGGAGAGAAAGAAGAAAGGCAGGCCTTTGAGGACCAGGTCCGGCACGCCGCGGCGGGGGATTGGTACGATGGCGCCTACGGCCACGGCCAGGGCGACGACCAGGGCCCAGAGCGTCATGGGTCCACCCCCCAGAAAAACCAACCATCTGGGTCCGATAGTAACACACACGAAATATCTGTTGCAATAGTCTTTTGATCAGAAGTTGCATTTTATCTGTGGGGGGAATGCAGGGTCAGGCCGCTGTTTTTGGGGTGATGGCGGAATTTTTGTCTGACCTATGCGCAAGGGGGCCTCGGGAGGATATGGGGGGAACGTAGAAAGATGCGGCGGGGGAACGCCGGGGTAGACTTGGGGGTATTGCGAGGGGTCGTTGAGCTGTCGGTACAAGGCATGTCGCAGTAGCATTCTGGCGGGTGCCGGCTGGACAGAAAAAGCCCCTTGCGGCCGGATAGCTGCAAGGGACGTCGCAGTTGCGTCGTAGGCGACGCCCTGCAGGGTCGTTTGACGATACTGGCCCCGGGGCGATAAATCTGCTGCGGAGCAAACCACGGCACCCATCCCTTGGGACGGCCCGGACCACTTGCGAGTAGTCTGTGACGATCCTGGTGTGCCTTGTTGCATAAGGGATACAGGCCCTCATCATCGGCTCAGATTGGGACCCCAATGTGGGGAGTTCCAGTCCCCCAAGACCGAGGACTGCTTACCCAGTCCAGCCTGCTCTGCGTAGTGGTCTAGCAAGGGTAGCACCCAAAGCCGGTGCAGCGTACCAAGCTTATAGCCCGGTTCGTTTCGCTGATGGGCCTTGATCGGTGAAAGAGTCACCACTTGCACAGCGCCTTCTTCTGTGACTGGGACATCAAAGAAGAGCCTCTCTATATATCCGTTGGCGACTGCGATGGCGGTCACCGTCCCCAGGGTTCGCGATGGAGAAAAACGCTGATCGGCGGGGACAGTCACATGAGTAGTCCACTTTCCGGCTTTATTGGTCGTCCCGGTCTTCAGCAGTTTTCCGTCCGGACCGATCACCAAGATGCGTGCCCCGGCAATGGCGCTGTACCAGGGTTCCTCCGGAAGCTGTTCGATGGCCCGGAACTCAACGGTTCCTTTCACTTCTCGTTGCGGAGCGGCCGCTGAGGTACTACCGAAGCAGAGATCGGGTGTGCCCAACCAGATTGTCATAAGGATGGCGGCGAAAATGGTCCTTCTCAACACTGTCACCTCATCCAGTAGGGTTTCCGGACTGGACACCACCACTGCGCCATGGGAGGACACAACGAAGCGAAATTCTGCTCTCGCTCAGCGGAAGAACAGGCGGGCCAGCACCGCCGCGGTCTGCGCCCGTGTCGCTGAGAGCCCCGGCCCAAACGTCCCATCCGGGAAGCCGCGCAGCAGACCGTGAGCCGTGAGCGCCTGTACGGCCGGTGCCGCCCAGTCCCACTGCTCAGTCAGATCCGGAAAGTCGGCAGGCTGGGCGGGCTGCGGCAGATTCAGTGCCCGCTGGAGTATCGCGGCCATCTCCGCCCGGTTGATATTGACGTCCGGGTGGAAGTGATTGTTGCTGTCCCCCTGAACCAGGCCCGCGCCACGGGCCTGGCGGATCAGATCGTAGGCCCAGTGGTCGGGCAGGACATCATCAAAGGGCTCCCCGAGCACATCGGGTTGTGGGTAGGCACGCATGACAACGGCCAGAAACTCGGCGCGCCGGATGGGCTGGTCCGGCAGGAAACGCCCATCAGGGTATCCGACGATGAAGTGAGCGTTCGTTGCCACGCTGACCGACCGGAACGCCCAGTGCTGCGGGGAGAGGTCGGAGAACCCGGGCGGGGCGGCGATGGTCGGCCGGAAGATCCGGACCCGGTCCGGCAGGAGAAGCAGGCCGTCTGACTGAGCCGGCGGCGCCGCCGCCGTGCGGATGCGGCCATACGTCCCGACGGCTGCAAACCGCCCGTCACCATACGCGATTCCCATCAAGGCGGCGGTGTCATCAGGCCCCTGCTGCCAGTCGATGCCGTCCCGGGAGGTGAAAACGCGACCCTGGCCGCCACCGACGGTCACATCCCAACCGTTGCCCCGGGCCGCTTCGGAGACGCCCCACATCCAGGGCGCCCGGCTGAGGCTGAAATCCTCGCCGTCATCGGTGGCGAGCATCCCGTTCTCGTGGGCGCTCTGGGCAAAGAAGCGCCCTCCCTGGTAATTGGCCCGCCAGATCGGATCTGATGTGCCCAGGTCCGACTGGCTCCAGGCGACCGCATCTGTGGAGGTGAGGACCACGCCGTCCGCCGGGACGTAATACCACCCCTGGCCATACGCGATATCCCAGAGTGCTGACGTTGTCCCGGAAGATCGCGTCTCCCAGTCGCTGCCATCCGTTGACGTCAGGATCACCCCCGGCCACCCGACCGCCACAAAGCGCCCACCCGCGTACATGAGGCCCAGCAGGTTGACACCGGAGCGGCTTTCTACCCTAGACCAGGCGAGTCCGTCGTCGGAGGTGAGAATCGTGCCCCCGTCGCCGATGGCAACAAACCGCCCTCCCCCGTACCGCACGCGCTTCAGATCGACCGTTGTGCGCGCATTACGCTGGGTCCAGGCAAGTCCGTCGGGCGAAGTGATCACGGTGCCGTACGCACCGACGGCTACAAACCGGTCCGCGCCGTAGGCGATGCTGTAGAGGTGCCCGGGGGAGAGCAGAGGCCGCTCTTCCCAGTTCCCGGTGTCATCCAGCAGGAGGATGGTGCCAGAATTGCCCACGGCGGTAAACTGCCCGTTGACGTAGACGATGCCACGGAGTTCCGCATTTGTACCGGAGGGAACCGCCTCCTAGTGCTCGGCATATGCGGTCTCCCCCATCCTATCTCGGGGCACCGGGGGCTTATGACATACGTGCAGACCAAACCAAAACCACCCCGCCGTCAGCGAGGTGGCTTCTCTTTCCCATGTCCCCCGCAAGGCACCGGTGGGCGGGCTTGTGCGCGACCTAGAAGTCAGGTGAAAATCTCGACCTCACACCTGACAAATGTTTATCGTCCGGCACAAGAAGCCTCGTTTGAACGCCGAAACGAGCCCGAAAAGGGGTTGGAGCGACGAAACAAGGGGAGCAACCC